>Ga0181575_10001293_pt1 | contig 18076 bp, 12 predicted proteins | sample 101ome_23_FD_145599 | JGI IMG/M metagenome (GOLD analysis project Ga0181575, IMG submission 145599) | Coastal salt marsh microbial communities from the Groves Creek Marsh, Skidaway Island, Georgia - 101411CT metaG (spades assembly) | ecosystem: Environmental > Aquatic > Marine > Intertidal zone... | reverse complement strand
TTGTTGAGTCCGAGGTTGTCGATAATCTCGGCCCTAGTGCGGGCGTCTGCGGTTGCCGTCAGAGCAATCCTGGGTACAGTGGGAAAGATGTGCTGAAGCCGATTTAGCTCAAGATAATCAGCTCGAAAGTCATGACCCCATTGCGAAACGCAGTGAGCTTCATCAATCGCAAACAAGCTAATGGATACGCTCTGCAGCAGGTCGAGGGTTCTGCTCTGGTTAAGGCGCTCGGGCGCAATGTAGAGGAGGTCAAGCTCGTCGTTTCTTAAGCTCGACTCAATTGCGTAGACCTCCACTGCATTAAGTGTGGAATTTAAAAAGTTAGCTCGAATGCCAAGTTGGCGAAGCGCGGCAACCTGATCTTGCATGAGCGCAATGAGGGGCGAAATGACAATGCCGCAACCAGGGCGGATGATCGCAGGGATCTGATAACACAGTGATTTGCCGCCGCCAGTGGACATAAGAAGAAGAGCATCATCTCCGTTGATAACGGCTTCAATGACCGCGGCTTGCGGCTCTCTAAAAGCTGAGTAGCCAAAAGTCTCTTGAAGGATGCGGAGGGCGCGGGACATGACTCAATGTTATCTGAGCAGCAATCTCGATAGGAAGCTACAAATCAGACCGGTAGAAGAAAAGGAGTTTGAACGGCAAAATCCTAGGTTAAGGAGGGTTTCTATTGGAGTGCATTGCAGATCGCAATGAGCAAATGAGGGAATTTGCGATCCGCGGTTTCACGATGCGCGTTCTGTACACGGTACAGTACAGAGCCGTTTAAAGTGTTTATAAGCTATTGAATTAATTGCAAATATGGCGGAGAGAGAGGGATTTTCTCCGCTTGCAGGCACGATGTTAATAAAATCAACACGTTAGTTCACTTTGGTAGAGGGCTAACTACACGTTATTTCACGTTGTTTAGCGTTGAACTGTCCCAATGAGACAGTTACTTTTTGCTAGGCGTGAGCGTGATTGATCCGTCGTCATGGACAGTTGCTTTCCATAACGTTTGGATGTGTACAATCGCTCAACGTCGCACTTTGTCATTATTAGTAGGTAGCGCTAAAAACAGGTGGAGAGAGATTTTCTCCGTTCCCAGGCTATATTTTGATCCGGTTTAGGCAAAAGAGGTAGACGCATTTTGTCCTACAGTTGGGGGTGAAACGGCTGCAAAGCACAGTTTTCTCCTCAAGACCCAAAGTGCTTACTGATCGCTAGAAGTGCAGCGAGATTTTCGTTGTCTTTGTTGTCTTCTTCTTTATCACTCGTACCGTAAGCGGGATTCGCGGAGAGTTTGACGATGACTGTCTCTCTATCGGGATCAACAAAGATGAATTGGTTGTAAACACCAATTGCCGCGAAGGTGTTCTCCTCGACTCCAGGTATCCACCATTGGTAGCCGTAACCTGGGCCAAAGGCATGCCCACCAACGAAGGGTTGGCTTGGCTGGGTATGAGGCGATGTGGCTTGTGTTGATGCACTTACATAGTCTGCAGGGACAAGTTGTTTCCCCTGCCAAACCCCTTGAAGTCGGTAAAGTTCACCGAGCTTTGCGAAATCGACAGCCGTCATCAGCAGTCCCGCATAAGCCATCTCTCTGCCATGAACGTCGGTAATCCAATGGGCCGCGTACTCCATACCAAGCGGCTGAAACAACTTTTCTTGCATGTATTCAGTAAGTGATCGGTTGGTGGCTTCAGCAATGAGCATGCCAAGGGCCTGGGTGTCTGCTGAGTTGTAACGACAAAACGTACCGGCTTCTCTCTCAGAAACCATGGTTTGCATAAATTCATCAAATGAGCCGCCACTGTTCGCGACGCTTAATCTAAATACCTCAGAATCCGGGTCACTGTAATCTTCGTTCCATTTAGCACCTGATGACATTTGCAACACATCTTTGATTCGAATTCCTGAGTACGCGGTTTCCTTGAGTAAAGGAACATAATCATCCATTGCATCATCCAAACTCCCTATTAGCTCCTCTGCATGAGCTATTCCAACCAAGGCGGAAACGAAACTTTTCGCAACAGACATCGATATCCACTGCGTGTTCGGTCCGCCGGTAAGCCAATACTCTTCAAATTCAATTCGACCACTTTTGATTACCAACAGTGCACTCGTATGCGTACTGCCCAAAAGGCTATAGAGATTCCTAATTCTCCCCTGGAAATCATAGGTCGTTGGAAGAGAGACACCGGAGCCTTTGGGGAATTTAAAAGGCAGGTTCGCTGGTTGCATCGTGGTGACTTCGTATAAGTGTTGCATATTGGCAAAAGTCTCATGCTGGGGCAGCCCATTAAAAAGTCCAGTTGAATTAGCCTGTTCTTCACTCTGATTGGTCATTTTCTAAGCCTCTTACTATTTTTGTGTCGTGCTCTGGGTTGAAATCTGGCCAAGAGCCTTCAGTGCAAATTCAGTTTTCGATTTCGGATGCAAACCGAATTCGGCCATGACAGTCATACCCAGACCGAGTGAAAAAATACCGAACACTTCTGCCTCGGTAAGACTTGCATCGCTTGATTCAGTTGATGATGCAAACTGCTGATTCAAATCATTGAGTACCCGCTGATACATATTTGTAATTCTTGAATGAAGACTTTCTGAACGCATGCCGAGTCGCCATAACTCTCTAACAAGCTGGTTCAGCATTTGATCGTCGAAGACTTCGGATATCACGAAGCTAACAAGTAAGGCGGGTGACGGCTGAACTGGACTCGCAGGTATCGCTGTAAATTTTTTGTCTACCCGGTCCAACACGCGGTCGACTAATTTGGACTCAAGGTCGGCGCGATTACCGATGAAGTAGCGGACCAAGGAGCGTGGCATGCCTGACTTCTCAGCGATGTCACCCAAAGTGGTTTTATCGAAACCCTTTTGGATAACACAGTGCTCAAATGCCTCAAGGATTTCTTCAATTCTCGTATCTGAGATGTTCGGTCTGCCCATGCGCTTGATAGTTTATTGTCAATTGTGACAATATAAGTCTGGTTGCACGCGGCGGTCAACGAAAAAGAATGCGTCATCGGAGAGGCTAGGCGAATTTATCTCTGCCGCGCATCTCTCGGAGATAACTTTTTAAGATCACGTTTTAAGTATCTGCGTGGGAACTGCAGATGCTTGGAGATATGATTCACCACCCCCTCCTATGTTTTCGGCCCGGGTTAGGTAGGATAAAAGTAAAGCTGCGACCGGAAATAATTATGGGTACCAGAGCGGGTACTTTTTGGAAGGTAAAGTGGTAAATTTTCGTAACTTATTGATACATATAGATTTATGAGAAATTAATGGCGGAGAGAGAGGGATTTTCTCCGTTCACAGGCACGATGTTAATAAAATCAACACGTTAGTTAATTTTAGTAGGGTGTTAACTACACGTTATTTCACTTTATTTGGCTTTGAACTGTCACAAAGTGTCACTTTTTGGCGCGCTTTAGTAGAGTCCGACCTTGTTCACGCAGAGGTTTGGGGAGAGACGATCTTACTCAGACATGAAGAAGAACTTCTAAACTATAGTTAGGTTCAAACAGGCTCATCAAAGGAGATTCGATGAATAATCCAAGGTTGACCGTAGGGGCGGTGATGTACCCGGGATTCGAGATGCTGGATATGTTCGGGCCACTGGAGATGTTCGCGATGTTGGGAACAGACCTGGTGCAGATTCGCACGGTGGCCGAGACAAGCGAGCCCATAGCTACGGCGATTACTCAGGATCTTAACAGTGGCCCCAAAGTGCTGGCAGACTGCACTTTTGACTCGGCAGAACAGTTCGATTTGGTCCTGGTGCCTGGTGGATTCGGTACACTACCGCAACTGGACAATGATGTGTTCCTAGCCTTTCTCAGACAGCAGGCGGAAGGAGCAAAATATGTCTGTTCCGTTTGTACCGGGTCGTTGTTACTGGCCCGAGCTGGCTTGTTGGCGGGTAGACGAGCCACCACCAACAAACAACTCTTCGCGCTGACGGCAGCAGAGTCGGCAGACGTCTCTTGGATCGAAAAAGCACGCTGGGTCGAGGATGGACCGATTTTCACATCATCCGGGGTTTCCGCGGGTATGGATATGAGTCTTGCGCTCATCTGTGAGATTTTTGGTGAAGAGGCGGCACTGGCTGCGGCTAATGCAGCAGAATACACTTGGCATAGGAATGCTGATGAGGATCCCTTTCTGGAACATCTTAACGAAGCTGCGAAATTAATGGGTTTGGTGTGAATCTTCGGTTTTCTTCGAGAGGTTGCGAGACGCAATAGCTAATTCAAACAAACCGAGCTCGACCGGCCACTCACCCGTGTTCACAGTCACATCGCCCTCGGGCCTGTGGCGACGGCATAGCACGCCACGTGCAAGGTTTTTCTCGTGGTCGGCGTTAACCCGGCGTTAACCTCGCACGCCGTAGTTTCTCGGTTGCAGCTGTCTCTATACTGCTGCTGTGAACGGACGGTTTAGCAGATGATGAGAATCCACACGCTACTCGTTGAAGACACCCTGTCGTTGGCGGAAACGGTGATCGCTTTCTTTGAGCTCGAAGGCATCGACTGCGACTACGCGGCGACCGGGTCGCAAGGCTTGGAACTGGCGTTGTCGAATGAGTACCAGACCATCCTTTTGGATATCAACTTGCCGCGTATGAACGGCTTGGAGGTCTGTGAAGCGTTACGTCATCAAGGTGTGGACGTGCCTGTGTTGATGCTCACCGCAAGAGACACGCTTGAAGACAAGCTTGCTGGTTTTGATGCGGGTACCGATGACTATCTGATCAAACCTTTCGAGCTGAGTGAATTGGCCGCGCGTGTCAAAGCGCTGGCGAAACGCCGGAGCGCGCAAGCGCAGAAGCTGGCGGTGGGTCCTCTTGTCATGGATCTATCTTCGAAAACGGCAAGCCGGGAGGGAAAGACGCTCAACCTGTCGCCGACGGGTTGGAAGCTCCTCGAGCTCTTGATGCGAGAATCTCCTAGCGTGGTGAGTCGGCAGAAGATGGAGAACGCCATCTGGAGCGACGCAGATTTTCCGGACTCGGACGTGTTGAAGGTACATCTCTACAAGCTGAGGCAGCAGGTGGACAAGCCTTTCTCGACGAAGCTCATCGAGACGGTCGCTACGCACGGCGTGGCGATCCGTGTTCGCAATGACTGAAAATCAGCGCGCGCTGCCGAGCTTACGCCGTTATCTGCTGCTCTGGTTTGCTGGCTGCACGATTGTCCTGGTGTTCGCGTATACCCAGCTGTTGGAGTACTACCTGGAGATCGGCATCGATCTCAGAACGCAATCGTTTCTGGAGCGAACCGCGGAGGAGTATGCCGAAGCGTACGCGGCAGAGGGTGTCAGGCCAAAGCTGCCAACGGGTCCGAATCTCACCGGGTACCATGAAGTCACGAACGTTCCACAGCAGATCCTTGCGGTGTTCCCGCTCGATGACTTGGAGCACGGCGAGGCAATACGTTTCGTCAACTTGGACTTTAAGGCATTTGATCAAAAAGAGTTTGCGGTGGACACGCAGGATTTCTGTGCCGAAGGCATATGCGAGCTCATTTTTCTCTATCCCTACCAGCTGAATTCTGATGAGTGGCTCTATCTTGTCCATGGCATTGTCGGCAGTGACGAAGTTTATGAGGAGCTGGAATTTACGGATCAGTTTGCGTTTGCGATTGGCAGCCTTTTTGCCGGGTTAATGTTGCTGGTGGCTTTTCTGATCATCCGCAACATTGCAGCACCTGTGCGGACGTTAAATAGCTGGAGTGCGGCTCAGAGCGTTGATCACGTCGACTCGGAATTGCCAAATTTGCGTTTCCGAGAGCTCGATGCGCTGGCGAAGCGGATTCAATTCGCGTTCGAGCGGATGCGCGAAGGGGTAAACAAGGAAAAGCTCTTTTTACGTCATGCCAGTCATGAGCTGCGCACGCCGATTGCCATTCTGTCCACCAACGTGGAACTGATAGACCGCCTCACCGATCGACCAGACCGCTCGGAGGCAGAGCAGGCAGCCTTTGTTCGCCAGTATCGCGCGTTGGATGATATTCATCTCCTGACGGAAACCCTGCTTTGGGTCAATCGGCAGTCCGATAACCTGCCGAAACCGGAACAGATAGACCTCCGTGGGGAGGTGAACGGCATCGTCGAGAACTACCGCTATTTGTTGGATGCCCGGGATGTCTCATTGAGCGTTGTCGGCAGTGGCGGAGCGCATGTCCCACTCGCGGCTGCCCGTATCGTGTTGTCGAATCTGGTGAGGAACGCATTTCAATACACGGTGGATGGTGAGGTGCGTATTGCCATTAAACAAAGGGAGTTTTCCATCGAGAACGTGAGTTCGGCAGACCCTAACATCAAAGCGCAAGGCGATGATGACTACGGCTTTGGCTTGGGGCTAGAGCTCGTGTCCCTTACTTGCAAACGTTTTGCGTGGCGCTACACCACTACGGAACTGCCGGCCGGCAGGGCTACTGTTGTCGGCTTTTAGTTGACGTTAGCGCAACGTTTACATCCCTCGACATAACATGTGTGGCGATTTGTACACAGGATCAAAGGGCGGGAACCATGATTGCGCCGCTGCTGCTGCATTTTCAGCTGAAATTACCACTCGATTTCCCCGTCTGGCCGGCGGTGATGGCGGCTTTTGGCGTGAGCGCGTTGTGTCTCTATGCAGGTGCGGATTACCTCATGCGCCGATTACATCTCCAGCCGGCCACCCTGCTGCGGGGGCAATAGGCGCCGCACCAGCCCAACGGATGTTAACCCAGCGTTAACCCCAGGCGGAATAACATCCCCTCGTCGATTCTGTCCGCAGTTGCGGGGATTTTTTATGCGGCGATCTCGTTTAAGTATCTTACTCACGTGTTGTGCAGGCGTGGTTGTGTGCGGCCTGATCCTGGCGACGGGTCCTGAGCCCCTCGAAGTCAGCATGCCGAATGCGAAACCACAGGTCGCGATCGGCGCACTCGCGCGCGCAGACGTTGCCAACACGGTCACCGCATTTGGTGTGTTGTCACCGCGGCAAGCGCTCGAGCTCACCACGCAGGTGCCGGGTGAAATCACGTGGGTCAGTGAAAATCTCGAAGCAGGTCGGCAGGTGGCTGAAGGCGATCCGCTGCTTCGAATTGATGAACGCGATTACGCCATTGCCGTCGCCAGCGCTGAAGCCCGCTATGCCCAGGCCCAAGCGACGATCGACATTGAAGAAGGGCGCTCGGAGATCGCGCGGCTGGAGTGGTCCGCCTGGCAGGCAACCCATGATGAAGAGACACCGGCGAATCCGCTCGTCCTCCGAGAACCTCAGCGCGCGGAAGCCGTCGCGCGGCGCAAAGCCATCGGTGCGGAGCTCGATCGCGCCAAGCTGGCTCTGCAAAGAACCGCCATTCGGGCGCCGTGGCCGGCCAGCGTGGTCGACGCAGATGCCATCGTTGGGCAGGTTCTATCAGTGGGAGGGGTAACGGCCACGCTCTTTCCACTCGATTATGCCGTGGTTGAGCTGCAGGTGCCGGTCAAAACGGTGCGCCTGCTCGATGCGGGGGTTGAGCGGATTGAGCTCCGACCCGTGCACGATCTCGGCGCCACCCCGGTGATGGGTACCTTCGAGGGTATTGTCAGAAACCTCACCGACGACACGCGCCTGGCGACCGTGCGGGTGCGCATCGAAGCGCCGCTCGATCATGAGGGTTGGGCCTACGGCATGCATTTGGAGGCCAAGCTTGTGGCGAAAGAGCAACGCGCCGTGGCACTCGTCCCGACCGATCTCATTGTCAGCGGCAATTTGATCTGGATTTACCGCGACGGACGCGCCGAGCGTCACCAGCTCTACCCGGTCGAGAATCAAGGACAAAAGGTGTCCGTTGAAGACAACTTCCAGGCGAACGATGCGCTCATTCTCGAACGCCCCATTGGCCTGTTCGACGGCGCTGAAGTCGACGTGGTGGGTTCATAACATGTCGACGGAACCTCGCGCCTCGCTATCCCTCTGGTTCCTGCACAATCCCACGGCAGCGAACCTCCTCATGTGGGTGTTTCTGATTGGGGGCGTGATTGCCGTCTTCAACATGCGCCAGGAAGTGTTTCCCACCGCTGTCCTCGACACCATCGAGATTCGTGCCGAGTACCGGGGCGCGACTGCGTCCGAGGTTGAAGCGCAGGTGGTGCAGCCGATGGAGCAAAGCATCAATACCTTGCGCGACATCCATACGATCGTCAGCGAGATTCAATCCGGCGGTGCCAATATCTTTGTCATGCTGGATGAGGGCGCGGATGCCCAGCGAACCCTCGATGAGATCCGCAGCGCCATTGATGGCTTGAGTTCGCTGCCGGCAGACCTGGAACCGCCCATCATCATCCAGGCGCGCGACGACGGCGAGGATATCGAATTGGGTTTCTACGGGTTCGAATCGCGTGCAGAGCTGCATGCGTTCGCAGAGCTTGCCCGGGAGCGTCTGTTGAATCTGCCCGCGGTGGGTCAAGTGCAAGTTGAGGGTGCCGGTGAGCCGGAAATCGCGGTTCGGGTGTCTCCGGATAGAGCGCGATTGTTTGGTATCTCGCTCCGCGACGTCACGGAGCGCGTTCAGCGTGCCTCTTTTGAGCTCTCGGGCGGTGCCATCCGCAGCTCGACGGGAGAGTATGGCCTGGCTACCGGGCTCGATCGGCGTTATGCCCACGAGTTCGGCGACATCGCCATTGTCGAGTCGCCCAGCGGTGTGCCATTGACCCTCTCCGAGATTGCGACTGTAGAAAACGGCTTCCGCCCGCATGGTAAACGCTACCGTATCAACGGCTCGCTCGGCGTCATGATGAACATCTTCGGTTCCGGCGTCGCCACCCCGGGCGAAGTGTCAGAAAGTGTCAGGACGCTCCTTGCGGAGATCGAATCCGAGATGGCCGCCGGGGGCGCAGTGATCTTTGACGATGATGCCAAGAGCTTTGATGACCGTGTAGGCATTCTGGCAGAGAGCGCGCTGATCGGCCTCGCGCTGGTGTTGGTGCTCCTGTTTCTTGTGCTGGAAGCGCGCGTTGCCTTCTGGGTGGCGGTCGGTTTGCCGGTTGCGATGCTGGGCGGTGTGGCCCTCTTCGCGTTGACGCCGTATACCGTCAACTTCGTGTCTGTTTTCGCTTTCATCATTGTCATCGGTGTGGTTGTTGATGACGCGGTGGTCATCGGTGAGTCGATTTACTCGAATATGCAGTCCGGACTGTCATCCCTGGATTCGGCGGCGGATACGATTGCCCGTTTCAGTACCCCGATAACGCTCGCCATTGTGACGAACATCATTGCGTTCATGCCTATTTTTTTTATGCCGGGCCAACTGGGATTGTTCCTGTTGGCCATCCCGGTGGTAACGACATGTGTGTTTGTCATCTCGTTGATTGAAGCGTTGTGGATCCTTCCGGCGCACCTTGCCTATGGCAGGGCAAGCAAACTAGATACCGGGCGGAAGCAGCGCTGGGTGCAGGAACGTTTCGAGCATCTACGGGAGAACTATTTCGTGCCCTGGGCCGAGTCGTGTCTCGCCAATTGCGGGTTGGTAATCAGCGTGGGTTTGCTTGTCGGCCTGGCGATCGTCAGCTGGGTGGCCAGCGGCCGGATACCGATCTCCCTGCAACCGGGATTTGAGAGTGAGCAAGTTTCTGTGATCTATGCGCTCAACCCGGGCGCATCGGACGCCCAGGTCGACGAGATGGCGGACGAGATCGAAAGGTTGGGGCGTCAGGTACTGCAGAGCCTCGGTGATGAAGCGGACATCAAGGGCATCTACATGCAGTTGGGCTCACCGGCCAGTCATCAAGGCGCGGTGACCTTCAGCCTGGTCCCGCCCGCGGACCGACCGTTCACCTCGGGTGAGTTTGCTCAGCATTGGCGCGATCTGATTGGACAGCCTGCCAAGCTGACCCAGCTGTCCATCGATTACGTGCAGGGGCCGGGCGACGGCCGGGACCTCACGCTTGAAATTGCCCACGCCGATTCTGCCGTGAGCCAACGCGCGGCAGAGTCGCTGGTGCGGCGGCTGCAGGAGATTGCCGGTGTCGGTCAGATTTCATACAGCGGCAATGCTTTCCGGTCGGAAGTGCGGTTCGAGCTCACCACCGCGGGTCGGGCGCTGGGTTTCGACGAATCCGAGATTTCCAGCCGTCTGCGGGCCCAGCTGGATGGGTTGGAAGCCACGCGCCTGACGCGGGGGACCGATGAAGTTAGGGTGATGATCCGCGGCGATCACGGCGATGATCGCGTGCTCCCAGACTTGAGCGATCTCATTCTTACCTCCAGCGAAGGCCGACAGGCGGCGTTGGGCGATATAGCGAAGATTCATTGGGAGCGTGGCGCAGTACAGCTGAGACGCATCAACGGGGAACGCATTGAAAGGGTCGAAGCCACCATTGACCGGCGCATCACCTCGAAGGCTCTGGTGGAAGACCTAGTGAGCGACGATCTCCTGCCGGGCTTGGAAGCGGAGTACCCTGGGCTGACAACCTGGGATGAAGCCATCGATACGAACGAAGATGCCGAAACCGAGTCAGGTTTGCTGCTGGCCACCGCCGGCGTTCTGGCTGCGATCTTCGTCATTATCGGCGCGTATGTGCGCAGTCTGCGTCACAGTGCGATTTTACTGGCGACCCTACCTTTGAGCGCAACCGGGGCGCTGCTGGGTCATATTCTCCTGGGCATTGACCTCAGTGCTGCGAGTTTCATGGGCGTCCTGGCACTCGGCGGCCTCGTTATCAACGCGGGTTTGTTACTACACGTCCGCTATACCGAAGGGCTGCATGTGGGCGCTGCGCCCGAAGCAGCCATGGTGGCTGCCGTGCGGGACCGTTTCCGGCCGATCGTGTTATCCAGCGTGACCACGTTGCTGGGGTTGGCGCCCCTAATTTTGACGACGTCTATACAGGCCGCGGCCATGCGCCCGCTTGCGGTATCGGTGGGATTTGGCATGCTGTTCTCGATACCGGTGGTTTTGATGTTATTGCCCTGCATTGTGGTCGCCTTGGAGCGCGGACACGCCAGGGATGTGCCTCGGATTGCGAGTGAAAGCGGAGCAGTAGTGTGAAGCAACTGGCATTCATCGTCCTGATCTTGGGGATCTCTGGCTGTGTAACAGTGCCGAGGGTTGACAGGGTGCCCGACGTCGTTCTCGACAGTGGCCCAACTAACAGTGCACCACGCGCCGAGGTTGAGCGGTGGTGGCTCGAGTTGGACGACAGTGTGCTCCACAATCTGATCGAGATCGGTCTGGCAGGCAATCCTTCGCGGCAGATCGCCATGGCGCGCCTCGCGCAAGCCGAGGCAGAGCTCGGCGCTGCCGAAGCTGCACGTTGGCCGTCGCTATTCGGCAGAGGCAATCGGCAAGTCAGAAATATCTCTGGCCGTGATCCCAACATACGGTCGGATCTGGGTTCACTCGACTTTGGTTGGGATGCTGGCCTCTGGGGTAAACGCCGTCTCGAGATAGAAGGGGCGCAACAGTTTGCCGAGCAGCGATGGTTTGAGCAGCAGTCCGTTGAGCTGGCGCTCAGTGCCTCGATTGCCGAAACTTACTACCAGACTGTCGCGCTGAGAACACAAGGCGCGTTGCTGGCGGCGCAAATACAGGTCAGCAAAGATCTCGAGCGATTGATAGAAGCGCGCTTTCGTCTTGGTCAAGCCCCTGCCAACGAGCTCTATCAGCAGCGCGAGCAGACGACCGTCCTCGAGCAGCTGAAGCTCGTTAACGACACACGACAAGAGGTCCTGGAAAAAAGCCTCGATGTACTGCTGGGTCAACCGCCAGATGCCGTTGCCCGCGTAGTGCGCCTTGCGGTGCCAGATGCGCCTGAAGCTTTGGGCCCTGGCACCCCGGAGGAACACATTCGTCACCGGGCGGACATACGGGCAGGTTACGCTCGCCTCCGCCAGGCGGCGGCGGGGGTGGGCATCAGCTTCGCGGAGCGTTTACCGTCGCTGCAAGTCACCGCCAGTTTGACGTCACTCACAGAGAAAACGTTCAGCACGGAGTGGTTTGGCTACGGCCTGGATCTAACGGTGCCCATCTTCACCGGCGGGCGTTTGCGCCAGCTGGAGAAGCGCGCGCAGTTTGTGCTCGAGGAAGAGCGCCAGCGGTACCTCGAGCTGTGGTTGGCGGCGCTCGAGGAGGTGAGCAGTTTGACACGGCAGTATCAGCAACAGCAGAGGATCATCGATACGCTGGCTGCGCGCCGCGGGCATGCGCAACAAGCCCTGGATGCTGCCCGCAATCGCTATACTTTGGGTGATCAAAACTATCTCGATGTGCTTACGGCGTTGCGGGGTTTGCAGGAAGCAGATCGGTTCCTGGTATCGGAACGCTTCCAGCTCATCACATTGTGGATCCGGGCAACGGAAGCCATTGGTCAGCCTATGTGCGGTGATGTAGAGGACTGCCGGGGTAACTGGCAGCTTTGAAGGATGGCGAAGCAGGTTGCATGATCGAATCGAAGCAGCAGGAGGACTTGCGCTTTCGCCCGAGCAGGTGTCGGGTCGTTTGATGGCAGTCGCAGGCACCGAGCACAGTCAATATGACTTTGTAAAAGAATCCGGCTTGTCCTGAGATTTCCTTGTGTCTGACGGCGCGCAAACTGCATGAGATGAAGCATAGGCTGAGGTCATCGGATTTTCGCAATCTAAACTGGTCGGATATAGGTACGCAGAGGATGGATCACACCTGTGCAGATTCTGCGGGATTGAAATCCACCGCTAACTGGCACTATTGGAAACCGCAGTGTAGACGGCAAGTTGTGCGGTACTCTTCACTGGGTCTGGACGGTGGGGGTCACATGGCCTCTCTTGTCGGACTCACTGCCGAAAACCAGGCGTTCACCAAATGGGGTTCATAGCGCTGAAAGTGATGCAGTACGAGTGGCGGTGAATTTCTTCGGGCCAACTGACTTCCGCAGAATGAATGACTACCTGAGTGTGATTGATCACGATGCGCCCACGTCGCCAGAGTCGGTGGTGGTGGGTGGTCCAATCCAGGACCCTCGTTACCGAGATAAGGTGAACGCCTATAACCCCATGACATATGTGGATGCATCCCGAAGAGCGCCGCCTTTTCCAGAAAAGAACTGAGCAACGGTTTTTCAGTTTTCGCAGGTTTTCAGTTCGTGAACTGAAGTGAGGAAGTTGTCTAATTGCGAACGCATTTTACTGTACACGCTACAGTACACAATCGCGAAAAATACATATAAGTTATTGATTTTATTAATAAACTGGCGGAGAGAGAGGGATTCGAACCCTCGATACGCTATCAACGTATACTCCCTTAGCAGGGGAGCGCTTTCGACCACTCAGCCATCTCTCCGGAGACAAACAACTTTCGGCAGAGATGCACGAAAGCGACATCAAATGGCGCGCTGGGAGGGAGTCGAACCCCCGACCTTCTGGTTCGTAGCCAGATGCTCTATCCAGCTGAGCTACCAGCGCGTGGGGGCAGTATTATCGGTTTGGCGACCTATTAGGTCAACCGTGCATTGCCTGCTGTCCCTGAAATTGATATATCTACTTCCCCGAGCAGTCGGTCACCGACTGTAGCCAGTGGGCGCCTGATAATAGGTCTCCGAATCGGTAACATCATGAGTACCCCGTGCACCATGACTCGAGCGCCAAAGAGCGTGCTCGGCAGTCAGTGCGCAGTAACAAAACGCCAGCGGCTGCGGCGAAGGAATGCTGAGAATGATTGAGCAAGGATTGGAACTGGTGCTGTTTGGCATGGGAACGGTATTTGTGTTCCTGACCATGCTGGTGTTTGTGACCGGCCTGATGTCCACCTTAGTCCTCAGATTTTCAGCGCCGATTCCGCAGTCGTCGAAGGCGGTCACTGGAAGCGATCCCGCTCTGATGGCTGCAGCTGCAGCGGCGGTGAAACGCTATCGAGAAGATCACAAGCACTGAGGACGCGTTAGTTGCACGGCTGTCAATCTCTGAACTAAACGAAGATATGGAGTGATCAATGACTGATCAAACCGCTAGCTCGCAAATGCAGACAAACACAAAGCTCGGAATAACCGATGTGGTGCTACGGGACGCGCACCAATCGCTCTTTGCGACGCGGTTACGCCTAGATGACATGCTGCCGATTGCGGAGAAGCTCGACCAAGTCGGGTTTTGGTCGCTCGAAAGTTGGGGCGGCGCAACCTTTGACGCCTGCATCCGCTACCTAGGGGAAGATCCTTGGGAGCGAATCCGCGAACTGAAAAAGGCTATGCCCAATACCCCGCAGCAGATGCTGTTTCGCGGTCAGAACATTTTAGGGTACCGGCACTACGCAGATGACATCGTGGATAAGTTTGTCGAGCGTGCCGCCGTGAACGGAGTAGATGTATTCCGAATCTTCGATGCCATGAACGATCCCCGTAATCTTGAGCGAGCTATCGCAGCCGTGCGCAAACAAGAAAAACACGCCCAGGGCACCTTGAGTTACACCGTGAGCCCGGTACACACAATCGAGGGTTGGCTTGATATGGCAGCCGAGCTCGAGAGTATGGGTGCCGACAGCATCGCTATTAAGGATATGGCCGGGCTGCTCTCGCCTTATGATTGTTATGAGTTGGTGAGTGGGCTGAAAAAGCAGGTCTCGATTCCAATCCATATGCAGTGTCATGCAACGACAGGCATGTCGACGGCGACTTATTTGAAGGCGGTCGAGGCAGGCATCGATAATGTTGATACCGCCATCAGCTCTATGAGTCTCACGTATGGCCATTCGCCCACCGAATCTTTGGTCGCGATGCTCGATGGTACGCCGAGAGAAACGGGTCTTAATCTCGAGTTGCTCGAGGAAATTGCCGCCTACTTTCGTGAGGTACGAAAGAAGTACGTCAAATTTGAGGGATCACTGAAGGGTATCGACTCACGAATACTGGTGGCTCAGGTACCTGGAGGCATGCTGACCAATTTGGAAAACCAGTTGCGTGAGCAAAACGCGGTTGAGCGATTGGATGAAGTGCTCGAGGAAATCCCGCGCGTTCGCGAGGAATTAGGGTTTATTCCTCTCGTCACTCCGACATCACAGATTGTGGGGACCCAGGCGGTGATCAATGTGCTGTCTGGTGAGCGCTACGCGAGCATTACCAAGGAAACACAGGGTGTGCTGAAAGGTGAGTACGGCGCGACGCCACGTGCGGTTGATGCTGAGCTCCAAGCGAAAGTGCTTGAGGGAGGAGAGGCGATTACCTGTCGACCCGCTGACCTGATCGAACCCGAGTTTGAGAAACTTTCCGAGGAATTGAAGGGGCTCGAGGCAGAGCGGTCTCTTCAATTTGGCGAGCACTTCGATGATGACGTACTGACCTATGCACTCTTTCCGCAGGTGGGGCTCAAGTTCTTTGAAAATCGCAACAATCCGGATGCGTTTGAGCCAGTGCCAACTGGCGAGCCAGAGCCTGCAGCATCGGCGGCGCCCGCTGGCGAAACAGAAGTCTACACCGTGGGGGTAGGCGGACAGTCGTTTGTCGTGAGCGTGACACCAGGCTCAGATGCACCAGTGGTCGTCCCTGCGGCACCTGCTGCAGCGCCAGCAGCGCCTGCAGCCGCTCCGTCGAGTGGGTCAGGCGTTCCAGCACCGCTCGCGGGTAACGTGGTCAAAGTGCTTGTGAATCAAGGTGATTCGGTTGCCGCGGGTGATGTTGTTGTCATCCTAGAGGCCATGAAAATGGAGACGGAAGTGCGTGCCTCCGAGGGCGGCGTGGTGTCCGCGCTTGCGGTACGCGAGGGTGATGCAGTGAAAGTCGGCGATACGCTGCTCAGGTTGTAACCATGATTGACTCGTTGATCGAACTTTGGCAAAGCACTGGGCTCTATCAAATCCAGTGGGATCAAGCGGCCATGATTGTGATTGGTCTGCTGCTGCTTTACCTGGCCATTGTTAAGAAGTTTGAACCCTTACTCTTAGTGCCCATTGGCTTCGGGGGAATCCTTGCCAATATTCCAGGTGTCGACATCGCTGTTGGTGATGGCATCTTGTATCAGCTCTATTCCATGGGTATCGGTTCGGGCCTTTTCCCGCTGCTTATTTTCATGGGAGTAGGGGCCATGACGGATTTCGGTCCGCTCCTAGCCAATCCTCGGACCTTATTCTTGGGTGCGGCCGCTCAGTTCGGAATTTTTGCAACGCTCTTGGGTGCACTGGTGCTCACCGATGTCGGTATCTTCGATTTCACCATCGCAGAGGCTGCTGCCATCGGTATCATCGGCGGGGCGGATGGCCCGACCGCGATCTACGTGGCCGGGCAGTTGGCGCCGCAATTGTTAGGTGCCATTGCCGTTGCTGCCTACTCCTACATGGCGCTAGTGCCACTCATTCAGCCACCGATTATCCGCGCGCTGACAACGGAAGCAGAGCGGAAGATCGAGATGGTGCAGTTACGGGAAGTTTCGCAGCGCGAAAAGATATTGTTCCCGTTAATGCTGCTGTTGCTCGTTGCGCTCTTCGTGCCAAGTGCTGCGCCGCTCCTTGGCATGTTCTGCTTCGGGAACTTGATGAAAGAGTGCGGGGTTGTTCAACGATTGAGCGATACGGCGCAGAATGCGCTGATCAATATTGTGACCATCTTCCTTGGCTTGGCGGTGGGGTCAAAACTGTCGGCGAATGAATTTTTAGTGTTAGACACACTTGGTATTTTATTGCTCGGCATGGTGGCTTTTTGTATCGGTACCGCGACCGGTGTGCTCATGGCGAAACTGATGAACGTCATGAGCCAGCAAAAAATAAATCCACTTATTGGCGCGGCTGGTGTGTCAGCAGTGCCCATGGCCGCTCGGGTTGCGAGTAAAATGGGGCTAGAAGCGAACCCCCATAACTTTTTGCTGATGCACGCTATGGGACCGAACGTGGCAGGGGTCATCGGTTCAGCCATTGCAGCTGGTGTGCTAATACAGTTCGTGCAAGCGATGTAAGATCGCGAGTCGGGCTCCAGTCTGAGGGTCACACCGCCAGCGGTATAAAACAACGACCGCGAAAGATTCGGGCAAACAGTCGACAAAACAAAGGAAGCAAGAGAGTCAAGCAAATCAGATATTTAAAACGACACAAGTAAAGAACTGAAACAATCACCCTACGGCGCACAAGGCGCTTACTAATCAACAAACCCTGACGAGAGGAAAATCATGCAGGAATACCATCAATTTTATATTAACGGTGAGTGGGTTGACCCAGTCACGCCGCAGACGCTTGAAGTCATCAATCCGGCAACAGAGCAGCCTTTTGCAACGATTAGCATGGGCACTGCAGCGGACGTTGAAAAAGCAGTGGCTGCAGCGAGTGCGGCATTCGACAGTTTCTCCCAGACATCCGTAGCGGAACGCGTTGAGTTACTGGGCGCGATATTGGCAGAGTACACCAAGCGGTATGACGAAATTGCAGCTGCGATTTCAACGGAAATGGGTGCGCCGATTTGGCTATCCAAAGCGGCTCAAGCGGCAACGGGCCAAGCCCACTTCGCTACGACGCTCGAGATTCTGAAAAACTTCGAGTGGGAAGAGAAGAAAGGGAAGTACCTCCTCCGTCGCGAACCTGTCGGCGTTTGCGGGCTGATCACGCCTTGGAACTGGCCCATCAACCAGATCTCTTGCAAGGTCGCTCCCGCACTCGCGGCTGGGTGCACCATGGTATTGAAGCCAAGCGAAGTGGCCCCGGTGAACGGAATCATTCTTGCTGAGGTATTGCATGCGGCGGGCGTTCCTGCCGGCGTCTTTAACCTCGTCAATGGCGATGGCCCTCAAGTCGGTGAGGCCATGTCATCGCATCCTGATATCCACATGATGTCTTTCACAGGCTCAACCAGAGCCGGTGTCCTAGTCGCTAAAGCAGCCGCTGATTCAGTGAAGCGAGTGGCTCAGGAATTGGGCGGCAAGTCCGCAAACATTGTCCTTGAAGATGCTGATTTGACGGCAGCTGTTAGCGGCGGTGTGAGCCAAGTGTTCACCAACTCCGGCCAGAGCTGTAACGCGCCGACCAGAATGTTGGTGCCTGCTGCGAAGCACGATGAAGCGCTTGCCATTGCTAAAGCGACTGCCGAAAACGTGAAGCCTGGCGACCCGTTTGGTGAGGGAACCACTATCGGTCCGGTTGTCAGCGAAGTTCAGTGGAACAAGATCCAA
>Ga0181575_10001287_pt1 | contig 18114 bp, 17 predicted proteins | sample 101ome_23_FD_145599 | JGI IMG/M metagenome (GOLD analysis project Ga0181575, IMG submission 145599) | Coastal salt marsh microbial communities from the Groves Creek Marsh, Skidaway Island, Georgia - 101411CT metaG (spades assembly) | ecosystem: Environmental > Aquatic > Marine > Intertidal zone... | reverse complement strand
ATCTTGAGGTTTTAAAAAGTCTGACTCAATTCTAATTAAATTAACTTTTAAATGATTAGCTATACCGCCATGTGTTAAAGCCTCATCTAAGGATTTATAGGCATCTTTTAAATTAACATACTTGCCAATAATGCCGATATTGACACTTTGTTTGGTATTCAACACTAAATTGGTAATTCTTTTCCAAGGTTTTAGATTTACTTTTTTGCGATTTTTTAATTTAAAATAATTTAAAACTCTTTCATCTAATTTTTCTTTATTAAAACTGATGGGTGCCTCATAAATTGTTTTAACATCAACAGTTTCGATTACATCTTTAATATCAACATTACAAAATAATGAAATTTTCTTTCTTTGATCTAGTGGAATAGTTTGTTCAGATCGACAGATAATAATATCTGGCTGAATACCTATACTTCTTAACTCTTTAACAGAATGCTGTGTAGGTTTAGTTTTAATTTCATCAGAAGCTTTCATGTAGGGAACTAAAGTAAGATGAACAAATAAAGTATTTTTTTTACCCACTTCATTTGAAAATTGTCTTATGGCTTCTAAAAATGGTAAACTCTCAATGTCTCCAACAGTGCCACCAATTTCACATATGACAAAATCTTCTGTTCGCACATCATGCTTTATAAATTCTTTAATTCTATCGGTTACATGTGGAATGACTTGGACAGTTTTGCCTAAGTATTGACCTTTACGTTCTTTCCTTAAGACATCGCTGTACACTTGACCAGTAGTAATATTATCTGATTTTTTTGCTGAGACGCCTGAGAACCTTTCATAGTGTCCTAAGTCTAAATCAGTTTCAGCACCATCATTGGTTACATAAACCTCACCATGTTGAAAAGGACTCATAGTTCCTGGATCTACATTTAAATATGGATCTAATTTTCTTATTCTAACTTTATAGCCACGAGACTGGAGTAAATAAGCTAGAGAAGCTGAAGACAATCCTTTTCCGAGAGAGGATACCACGCCGCCGGTAATAAATATATACTGCGCCATGGAAGAATATTATAGATAATTTTAATCTAAAAACAAACTTATTTATTAGTTTCTGGGATCTGTGGAAGATTTAATTCGTCAGACGTGTTTTGGTCCAAAACAGATTGCGTTTCACTTAACTCGCCTCGTGAAATAATAACTAATATAATACTAGAAACTATAAAAAGAGTTGCGATCACTGCGGTCATTTTTGTTAAAAAATTTGCAGCTGACCTTGCTGATGTGAAATTATCTTGTGAAACTCCAAGTCCAAGTGCACCACCTTCTGATCTTTGTAAAAGTATAAAAATTATTAGCAATGCAGCTAAAAATACATTTATACCTATGACAATATTTTCCATGAGTACTATCTAAAGTATTTATTGATTATATCAATAAAATTTTTCTCTTTTCTGGATGCTCCGCCAATTAAGAAACCATCTATTTCACTAATAATTTTTAAATCATTGATGTTTGAACTATCAACGGACCCACCATATAAAACTTTAATATTAGAAGTCTTCCCAAAAATTTCATTTAAGACTTCTTTGATATATTTGATTGTTTTAGTGAGTTCCTCGCTTGATGGTATCATGCCAGTTCCAATAGACCAGATTGGTTCATAAGCAACTATTAAACTATCTTCTATTTTATTGAACTCAGAATTTAAAACAGAAGTCAATTGTGATTTTAGAAAAGGAAAAGTATTACCTTTAACTTTCTCTTCTTTTGACTCTCCTATACAGAACGTCACTTGCATATCATTATTTAGAGCACTCTGTATTTTTTGTTTGAGCATTTCATTGGTGTCTCCTTCGGCACGATTATCTGAATGACCAACTAATACAAGATCGCTGCCCACAGCTCTCAACATTTGAGCACTCACAGAGCCGGTATTAGAGCCAAAATTATCTTTATGATATAAATTTTGAGCGCCTATTTTAATTGTCTTATTTTTAAAAAAAGATGAGTAACTTTCAATAAGTGTGAAAGGCGGTGTTATATAAACTTTATACTTCGAATTAAACTTAGTATCCGCTTTAATAAAATCATCAATTAGAGTTAAAATATTTTTAGACTCTGGGAGCCCAAACATTTTCCAATTTCCAATAAAATATTTAAAGTTATTTGCCATTGATTGATTTTTGAAATATAAATTATTTAATTCTATAGATTAAAACAATGATCACAGCAACAAAAAAATTGATTGGTTCTTTGCTAGGAAAAATATTGATTATAATAATTATTTTACCTTTTTTATTTTGGGGAATGGGAGATGTATTTAGAGGTGGAAATCAGAATATTTTAGTCAAAATAGATAATCAAAATATTAGTACTCAAGAATTTCTTAATTCTCTTAATCGAAGAAACATTGATCGAACACAAATTAAGAATGACAAAATTTTTAATGATCTGCTTTCAGAACTGATTACTTCCAAGATAGTTTCTCTTGAAATTGAAAATTTTGGCATAAAAATTTCTCCAAATGCTTTAAAAAACTTAATCTTGAATGATAAACAATTTAAAGACAACGATCAGTTTTCAAGGACGAGTTACGAAAAGTTTTTAATTGAAAGTGGACTGCAAGCAGCAACTTTTGAAAAGATTATTGCTGAACAAGAGAAAAAGAGACAATTGCTTGACAATCTATCTGAGGGCCTTGTTGTACCAGATTTTTTAGTACAAACAGAATATAGAAAAGAAAATCAAACAAAAGAATTAGAATTTATTGATTTGAATGAAATTTATAACAAATTTGTACTAGCTGAAAATGACAGAAAAGAATTGTTTGAAAAAAACAAAGATCTATTTTTAGAAGAATATAAAACAATCAATTATGCGGAACTTTCACCTGTAAAAATTACTTCTAAAAATGAATATGATGAAGTTTTTTTTAAAAAGATAGAAGAGATAGAGAATAAATTATTTGATACTAATCAAATTACTCAAATAGTAAAAGATTTTAACTTAGATTTAAAAAAATTAACTCAAGTCAATGCTTCAAAAAAAGATGTTCAAGGAAATCAAATAGATTTAGATGATCAAATTTTTAAGAATATGTTTAATTTTAAAGAAAATGAGCCTGGTGTAGCTAAAATAAGTGATAAATATTACTTAATTCAAATTAATAATGTTGAAAAAATAAATAAAAATTTAAATGATAAGGCAGTTGCTGCAGCAATCGATAGACAATTAAAACTTAAAAATATTCTTGAAGTAAATTCTGAAATTATCGGTAAATTTTCAAATGATCGCTTTAATGCAAAAAAATACACAGAATATGCTGTAGATAAAAATGTTAGAATTCAGAATACAATAATTAAAAATTTAAAAGATAATCAGTATTTTTCAGACGATATGATCAGGAGAGTGTTTTCATTTAAAAACAATGAGATTAACTTAATTACAAACAATGATTTTAGTAAAAGTTATTTAGTTAAGATAAATAATACTGTTTTTAATAATTTAAGTGAGAATTCAGATAAATATGATGAGTTTAAAGTAAAAGCTTTAATTAGTTTATCTCAAGAAATATATAAATCATATGATTTGGGAGTAAATAAGAAGTACGATATTGAAATAAATGATAGAGTCATTCAAAGATTTAAAAACTCGTTGTAATGATTTTAAGTACGAACTATAAGCAATTTAAAAAATCACTTAAAACCAAAAACCAAGTAGTTTACACTGAATTAAAATGTAACAACTACTCTAAAATTGTTAATTTATTCAATTTTATTTTAGCAGAAAAAAACAGTTTTATTTTTGAATCTGTTGAAAAAGGCACAATTAGATCAAGATACACGATTATTGGTTTAAATCCTGATAAAATTTGGAACTTTCATAAAAATAAAGTTATTGAAACAGGAGCAAAAAATAAAATTTATACTAAAGTAAATACTTTAAATTTTATCAATAGGTTGATAAAAAATTTTAGTTTTAAAACTCCTAAAAATATTCCTAATTTGTGTTCGATGTTGGTAGGTTATTTTTCTTATGATGTAATACGCTATATTGAAAAAATTCCAGATAAAAATAAAGATAATCTCAATATTCCTGACATTAGAGTTTTTAGACCTAATAATTTGATAATATATGATGATTTAAAAAAGAAGGTATTCTTTATTGAGAATATTTTTAAAGATCAATCTGTGCATGATGCTTTCCAGCATTATGAAAACATCAAAAATAAATTTAAAATATATAATTTTTATTTAAATTTTAATTTGCCAAAAATATTTACTCACCAAAAAAATACAAATAAAGTTAAATCCAATATAACAAAAAAAGAGTTTATAAAGATTGTTCTAAAAGCGAAAGAATATATAAAAAAAGGTGATATTTTTCAGGTTGTGTTAAGTCAAAGATTTGAGAGAAAAATTAATAAATATCCACTAGAAATTTACAATAATTTACGGGTTCGCAACCCTTCACCTTTTATGTTTTATTTTAATTTTGAAGATTTTAAAATAATTGGAAGTAGTCCTGAAATATTAGTTAGACTTCGTAATAACAAGGTCACTATTCGACCAATTGCAGGCACCAGACCTCGAGGAAAAAACAAGTTACAAGACCTCAAGTTTGAAAAAGAATTATTAAAAGATCAAAAAGAACTTGCTGAACATTTAATGCTTTTGGATCTTGGGCGGAATGATGTTGGCAAAATATCTAAATCTAACAGTGTAAAGGTTACAGAAAAATTTATAATTGAACGATATTCGCATGTTATGCACATTGTTTCTAACGTCGAAGGTAAGTTTAATAAAAAAGTTTCAAACTTTGAGGCTATGTTATCAGGGTTTCCAGCAGGAACAGTCAGCGGTGCACCAAAAATCAGAGCGATGGAAATCATTGATGAACTTGAAAAAAATAAAAGAAAACTTTACGCTGGATCTATTGGCTATTTTTCAGCTAATGGAGATTTTGATACCTGTATTGCTCTTAGAACAGCACTAATTAAAAATAAAAAAATATATGTTCAGGCTGGCGCTGGTATAGTTGCTGATAGTAATCCTGGGAAGGAATATTTAGAGACAATAAACAAAGCTAAGGCTTTATTAAGTGTAACTGATTAATATGAAAATACTTTTAATAGATAATTACGATAGTTTTACTTACAATCTTTATCATTATATCTCTAAATTTAAAAAAAATGTGGATGTTATCAGAAATGATAAAATAGATGGAAAAACTATCTTAAAAAAAAAATATAATAAAATTGTCATCTCCCCAGGACCTGGTAACCCAAACCAAGCAGGTAATTGTTTAAAAATTGTAAAAGAAGTTTATAAAAAAATACCTATTTTAGGGGTTTGCTTAGGACATCAAATTATCGGACAAGTGTTTGGAGGCAAAATTATCCGCGCAAAAAATTTAATGCACGGTAAAACAAGCAAAATCAAACATAAAAAAAAAGGATTATTCAAAAATATCGAAGATAATTTTGAGGCAACTAGATATCATAGTTTGATTGTAGATCGTAAAAGTTTTCCAAAAGAGCTCATAATTACTGCAGAAACAAAAAATAAAACAATCATGGGTTTGATGCATAAAAGCTATGATATACATGGCTTTCAATTTCATCCTGAAAGTATTAGTACAAAGGTAGGAATTAGATTAATAAAAAACTTTATAACTAGCTAATATGTCTAAAATTATTGAAAATTTAAAAAAAGGAAAAAATCTTTCTTTCGATGAAAGTAAAATACTCTTTAATGAACTCATGGAAGGTAAACACAATGAAAATTCTATAATTGAGATACTAGAGTCATTCCTAAAAAAAGGTGAAACTAAAGATGAGTTAGCTGGAGGAATTCATGTTTTAAGAGATAAGGCAAACAAAGTGATGACTGATGACACTACTATCGACACATGTGGAACTGGTGGAGATGGCCAGAATTCTTTAAACATTTCTACAGCGGCAGCAATTGTACTAGCTAGTATGGGTGTAAAAGTAGCTAAACATGGCAATAAAGCTGTATCATCAAATTGCGGTTCAGCTGATGTATTGGAAGCACTTAAAATTAGTATAAATCTTAGACCGCATGAAGTAGAGAAAAATATTAAAAAATTTAATTTTGCTTTCATGTTTGCTCCTAATTATCATTCCGCAATGAAATACGTGGGACCTGCTAGAAAAAAAATGGGAAAAAAAACAATCTTTAATTTAATTGGGCCTTTAAGTAGCCCTGCTCAAGTTAAAAGGCAAGTTGTTGGTGTATTTGATAGAAAATGGATGAAACCATTTGCTGAAGCATTAAAAGATAATAATGTGGTACACGCTTATATCGTCCATAGTGATGATGGTATGGATGAAATTTCACCTTTCGCTAAAACAAATATAGTAGAACTCAAAAATGGAAATATCGATCAATTTATAGTTGATCCAAAAAAACTTGGTCTCAGTTCAACTAATATAGAAAATTTAAAAGGAAAAAATGCAGAATATAATGCAAATAAAATAATTGAAATATATAAAGGTAAATCAAACGAATTTTCTGAAGCGGTTGCATTAAATACAGCGGCAGGATTAATTGTTTCAGGTAAAGAAAATGATTTTAAAGTAGCTTTTGATAAGGCGTCAAAACAATTAAGTTCTGGTAAAACTTTTGAACACTTAATAAAAATTCAATCAATTTAATAGTGAACATTTTAAAAAAGATTATAGATGATAAGAAAAAGTCTTTAGACTTAATAAAAAAAAATAAAACCTTAAATTTCTTAGATAATAAAATTAAAAATCTTGATTGTTTTTATGATTTTAAAGATACATTAAAAAAAAATGAAAAGATTTCTTTAATTACTGAAATTAAAAAGGCAAGCCCCTCTGCTGGTGTTTTAGTTAATAACTTTAAGCACTTAGATATAGCAAAAATGTATGTCGACAGTGGCGCTACTTGCTTATCGGTTTTAACAGAAGAAGAACATTTTTTAGGAAAATTTGAATATATAGAAGATATTAAAAAAAATTATAAAATTCCTATTCTAGCAAAAGATTTCTTTATTGACCCTTATCAGGTCCCTTTATCAAAAAGTTTCGGATCAGATTGTATTTTGATTATTCTTGCTGCCGTAAATGGTAAGCAGGCTGAAGAAATATATACGGAAGCCAAAAAATATAACTTATCTGTAATTGTTGAGGTTCATGACGAAAAAGAAGCTGAAACAGCCTTAAAGTACGATGACGCTATTATTGGAATTAATAATAGAAACCTAAAAACACTAGAGGTTTCAATAAATAATACTATTTCAATTTTTGAGGTGGTTAAAAATCATAAGGGTCCCCTAATATCAGAGAGCGGTATTAAGAATGAAATTGATGCCAAATATATCTTTGAAAAAACGGGGATTAAAAATTTCCTTATTGGTGAATCACTTTTAAAATCGGACAATCCTAAAGAATTAATTGGAAGATTTAATCAAATAAGCTAATAAAATTAACCTTTATTTTAAGTTGTAATTTAAAAAGAACTTTTGTAGAACATAAATGTACAAGGTTTGTTCTATGCTTACAAAAAAACAAAAAAACTTATTATTATTTATTAATAAAAAAATCAGATCCTCAGGTGTTTCACCCTCATATGAGGAAATGAAGAATTCACTCAACTTAAAGTCGAAATCAGGAATTCACAGATTGATATCAGCTCTTGAAGAGAGAGGGTTTATAAAAAGATTAGCTCATAAAGCAAGAGCTTTAGAAGTTTTAAAATTGCCAGAAAGTGTAAGCGCTAATGATATATTTAATTCTTTTACACCAAGCATCATCAAAGGTGGGTTAGACAAAACTAAAGGAGAAACTGCTAAAGTTTCAGTATTAGGTTCAATTGCAGCGGGTACTCCTATTGAAGCTATTCAAAATGAAATAGATACTGTTTCATTACCACCTGAGTTATCAAGTAAAGGTGAATTTTTTGGGCTAAAAGTAAAAGGAGACTCAATGATTGATGCGGGCATCAGTGATGGGGATACTGTAATCATTAAAAAAACAAGCCAAGTTGAAAATGGTCAAATCGCAGTTGCTCTTATTGATAATCAGGAAGCAACTTTAAAAAGAATCAGAAAAAAAGGTAATACAATTGCTCTTGAAAGTGCAAATAAAAATTATGAAACTAAATTCTATGCAGCTTCAAGAGTAAAATTTCAAGGAAAACTAGTTTCTTTATATAGAAACTTTCACTAAAATAGTTTAATTATATTTCAATGTCTTTCAAATGTAGGTTCGCACCCTCACCCACTGGGCCATTGCATATTGGTGGTGTACGAACTGCATTATTCAATTGGTTATTAGCCAAAAAAAATAAAGGTAAATTTTTTTTACGTATAGAAGATACCGATAAAGAAAGGTCAGAAGAAAGATATAAAGAACAAATCATAAAATCTTTTGAGTGGTTAGGTTTAACTTATGATGATAAAGTTTTTATTCAATCAAAAAATATTAACAAACATCAGGAAATCGCCAAAACTTTATTAAAAAATGGATTTGCTTATTATTGTAATTGTTCAACTGAAGAATTAGAACAACACAAAAAAGACTGTATTAAAAAAGGATTGCCCTATACTTACAGTAGAAAATGCAGAGAGTTAAATATTAACAAAAATGAAAAATCAGTTTTAAGATTTAAAAGTAATATCACAGGAAATTCAACAATAGAAGATTTAGTCCAAGGCAAAATTATAATTGAGAATTCAACTGTAGAAGATTTTGTTATTTTAAGAAATGATGAAACTCCTACTTATCAACTTTCTGCTGCAGTTGATGATCATGAGATGCAAATAACACACATTATCAGAGGAGATGATCATAAAATTAATTCATTTAAACAAAAGCAAATCCACGAAGCTATGAAATGGCAAACGCCATCTTTTGCTCATGTTCCGCTAATTCATAGTTTTGAAGGAAAAAAAATGTCAAAACGTGATAAAGCAGCAACTATAGATGAGTATATTGAAATGGGTATAATACCAGATGCTCTTAGAAATTATTTATTAAGATTAGGTTGGTCATACAAAGATAAAGAAATTTTTAGTCTAGAAGAGAGTATAAACTTATTCAATTTTGATGGAATTGGTAAATCTCCTTCAAAGTTCGATTTAACAAGAGTTTTGTCCATTAATGAAACATATATTAAAAACACTAGTGAAGATGTTCTCTTTAAATATTTAAATGATTATATAAAATTATTTAAAAAAGATTATAAATTAGACAAATTAAAAAGCATTGAGGTCTCTTTATATTTTTTAAAAAATAAAGCAAAGACACTAAATGATATTTATAATAACGCTTTATATCTTCTAAAAGAAACCTTGGACTATAAAAAAGAAGATATTGAATTAATTAGCAAAGGAAAAAAAATAATAAATAATTTTATAGATCAATTCAGTAAGTCTAAAGATATAAATAAAGATACTCTTAAAGTAATTATAGAAAAAATTATTACAGAGAATAAAATAGATTTTAAAACTGTGGGTCAACCACTAAGAATAGCTTTAACAGGGTCGAAATTTGGTCCAGGCATCTATGATATTTTGCTTTCTCTAGAAAAGTCTGAAGTTATAAAAAGACTAGATAAATTTAAGTAACTCTTCACAAACATTTAATGATGAAGATTGATTGTTTTTAGTAAAGTTTTTAAGTTGATCTTGAACTTTCAAGACCTGTAATTTTATCTTATCTGGATTATTTAAATAATCACTTACAACTTCAAATATTTTTTGAGAATTACAGTTAGATTGGATAAGTTCTGGAATAATCTCATCTTCAGCTGCAATATTTATAATATTTGCATATTTTACTTTAACTAAAAGTTTTACAATAAAATAATTTAATAAACCCATTTTATAAATAACTACTGACGGAATTTTTTCTTTTGCAATTTCTAAAGATACCGTGCCTGATTTGTTAATTGCAAAAATAGACTTTTTTAGAATATATTTTTTAATCTTAGGGTCGCTAATAACCTCACAATTTTTTAAATCTTTTACTGATTTAATTTTGTCTACTATTTGTGTTCTAGTATTTGAAGTTGCATGAAAGATAAATTTAAAATCTGAATATCTTTCATTCATACATTTTATAAAATCTACTAATACCGGTAATAAGAATTTAAGTTCGGTTTGTCTGCTACCTGGAAAAATCGAGATGAGTGCTTGATTTTTACCAAGCACTGAAGCCATTGAAATTTTTTCTTCTGCAGTATTATCTAAAAGTGGATGTCCCACAAAATTATAATTAACTTTATATTTACTAAAATACTTTTCTTCAAATTTAAATAATAAAAGTAAACGATCAACTATCTTACCAATTTTTTTTGCTCTCTTTTCTCGCCAGACCCAAACTTGAGGAGCTACCAGATGTACAACTTTAATATTTGGATTTTTTCTTTTTACTTTATCTGCTACTCTTAATGTAAAATCCGGACTATCAACTGAAAATAATATATCGGGTTGAAATTTTAAAATGGCAGCAACCGTTCTATTAATATTTTTATTAATTTTAAATATATTTAAAAAAACATCAGTAAAACCAATATAGGTAATCTCTTTTAAATCATAAATAGATTTAATTCCTAGTGCTTTTAATTTTTCACCTCCCACACAAAGATATTCAATATCTTTTCTGTTGTTTTTAAGTTTTGATATTGCAGAAGATGCTAAGGCATCGCCGGAGTCTTCGCCCGTTAAAACAAATATTTTCTTCATATCGCTTTAATAAAAATTTTATGTTTGTTTGCAAAATTGATACTTTTTATTTGATCTAAAAATATATTTTGTTTGGATTTAAGAACAATGCCTTTAATTTTTTTTAATTTGCAATATTTTAAAGTCTTAAAACCAATTGTTGGTAGATCAATTCTTAAATCTTGTTTCGGTTTAGGCAATTTAATTAATATTGAATTTTCATGTTTGCTTTTAATTTTTTTTAACATCATTTCAGTTCCTGACCGACTCTCAGTTTGCAAAACTTTTTTATTTTTTACTATTACTGCTTGTACAAAAGAGTAAGGATTAGTTTTTTTTAGAAATTTTACACCATAATTTATATCAATATTGTCAATTTTTTTTGGCTTAATTTTTGTGTGAACACCCTTTTTTAAAGTTAGATGTTTACTAAATTTGATTGAGTTTAATACAGAAATTTTTTTTGATTTTAAAATATTAATTATAGTTTTTAAAATTGCTGCATCCCCTCTTCTGGCTGCTTTAATTATCTTAGGCAAATAAACCAATCCTTTTAAGTCTAATTTAATATCCTTAATATTTGGTTTCTGAACTTTGCCAGCAAAAATAACTTGTTTGCAGTTATTGCTTTTTAAAAAATCTATAATTGACCCAAATTGTCCTATAAAAAACTTTTTTGAATTTTTATCTTTTTTAAAAAATTGAGACTTTGTCAAATCAGCAATTTTGTATTTTAATTTTTTTTTTTTAATATCTTTTAAAATTAATTTGGGTAAATCTGTTTCGCCAAATATTAATCCAATCATTATTCTGGTGTACAAATAGGTCTTTTTTTATCTCTTTCAATAAAGTTCAAGATTTCTATAACTAGTTCATTATCGTTATATTTTTTTCTTATTTCAGATAAATTTGTGCTAATTTTATTGTTATTAAATATTTGTTTATAAGCCTCATTCAATGAAATGATTTTTTTGTTATCATAATTTTTTCTTCGTAAACCGATCAAATTTAATCCATTTAGGACATTTCTATTTCCAGTAGATAGGCCAAAAGGAATTACATCTTTTAAAACTCCTGTCATTCCACCAATCATCGCTGACCTACCAATTCTTGTAAATTGTTGCACAGCAGAATTTCCACCGATCACAACGTAGTCCTCAATTGTTACATGCCCTCCTAATGGCACATTGTTTGCAATAATTACATTGTCACCAACTTTGCAGTCATGCGCTATATGAGATGAGATCATAAATAGGCAATTATCTCCTATAATTGTTTTACCACCACCGCCCTCGGTTCCTGGATTAATTGTAACGTATTCTCGAATTTTGTTATTTTTTCCTATTTCAACACTGTTCATCTCACCTTTAAATTTTAAATCTTGGGGATCGGTTCCAATACAAGCAAAAGGGAAAATTTTTGTACCCTCTCCAATTCTTGTGTTTCCTTCAATATGAACATGAGAGATAAGTTCTACATTTTTTTCTAGAGTGACATTTGGACCAACATAACAAAAAGGACCAATTTTTACATTTTCAGCAATTTTAGAATTTTTATCGATGATACTTGTATTATGAGACATGACTATTTTCTATCAACTATAGTCGCTGACCATTCAGCGTTAGCCATTCTATTACCATCTACTTTTGCAACACCTTTATATTTCCAAACTCTTCCATGCGATCTAACTGCCTCAATTTCTAAATGTAATTCACAGTCAGGTACAACAGGTTTTCTAAATTGAGCTTTTTCAACACTCATTAAAAAAACTAATTTATTTTCATATTCTTTTTTATCAATTCCACATGCAGTTAAAGCAGCAGCAGCTTGACCAAAGGCTTCGACAATTAAAACTCCTGGCATAACAGGTTGTCCTGGAAAATGACCTTGAACAAAAAAAGAGTCTTTTTTTACATTCATGATTGCTGTAGCTGATTTTAAATGCGCAATATTAACCAAGCGCTCAATTAAAAGCATAGGTTCTCTATGCGGCAAAAGATTTTTAATATCTTCTTTTGATAATGATTTTTTTTCCATTTTATTTTCTCCAACTTTTTATAAATTCTTTAAAATTAATAGCAGGATATCCCATCACTACTGAATTATCCTCAATATCCTTTATAACTCCACTTCCGCCACCTATCTTTACATTATTCCCAATTGTAAGGTGTCCTGAAATTCCTGCTTGTCCACCTATTGAAACATTGTTGCCAACTTTCGTGCTACCAGCAAATCCGACTTGCCCGGCAATCATACAATTTTTTCCAATTTTGACATTGTGTGCAACATGAACTTGATTATCTAAATAAGTATTATCACCAATGACTGTGTGATCTAAAGATCCTCTATCAATAGTACAGTTAGCAGCTATCTCTACATTTGATCCAATTTGTACTGATCCTATATGAGGAAATTTAAAATTTTGATTTTGAATTGGAATAAATCCAAAACCCTTTAACCCTATTTTGCATCCGCTTTGTATCACTACATTATCTCCTAAAACAGAATTCTTTAAATGAACACCTGAACCAATAATACAATTTTTTCCGATATAAACATTGCTTTCTATTATAGTATTATTGCCCACTTGAGATTTTTTACCAATTTTTACACCCTTGCCAACTAAAACATTGTTACCAAAATTTACAGAAGGATAATTTTTATTTATTGGTTTTTTTAAGGTTTTATCTAAATAGTCTATATCTGCTTCTGGATAAAATAATTTTGCAACCTTTGCTACTTCAAACAAGACTTTATCTGTCAGAATTATAATGCACTGGTCAGGTAAATATTGAGCAAGTTTTTTAGTAGTAATGCATGCTTTAGCTTTAGTTTTTTTTGATATTTCTAGATAATTTCTTGAGTCTAAAAATGTAATATCTTGATTGGTTGCTTCAAAAATGTTTTTTATATTATTAATAGAAACATCTTTTGCTACTTTAATTTTAGGAAATATTTTATGTAATTTAAAAGGACCTTTATTTTTAAAAAATAAAGTTTTGCTCATTTCTATTTTAAATTTAATGATTTCAAATTCTTGTTTAAAACTTCTATAATTTGATCTGTAATATCTAGCTCTTTTTTGCTAACTAAAATGGAACTTTTATCTAAAATTAAATTAACATTATTGTTTTCCATATATTCTTCTAAAATTGGATTAAGAGCTGAAAGTAATTTTGTTCTAGCTTCAGCTCTTGTTTTAGCTACATTATTTAATGAAGTATTTCTATCAGATTGCAATTTGGAAACTTTGTTTCTTAAGTCATCAACTTTTTTTTGATACGCTTCTTGAGAAATCACTTTTTTTTGACTGATTAATTGTTTTTCCTCTTCCCTTAAGTTGTTTTCTATATCTGAAAATCTTTTAATTTCTTTATTTAATTTATTTTTTAAAAATTCTTGAGCCTCTTTACCTGCTTTGCTCTCATTAAGAACTTTTGTGAAGTCAATAATATGACTTTCCCCAGAATACGCAGATAGTGTTACGAAACACCAGCTAAGTAGAATCCAAACAACTATTTTTCTCATATTTAGAAAGTAGCTCCCAACCTGAAGTTAAAAGACTCTGTTTTATCAGTATCAGCTTTGCTTAAATCTTGCGCAAATATAAAACTCATAGGACCAATAGGTGATCTAAAATCGATAGCTATACCAGTCGAAGATCTTAATTCATTACTTTCATCAATACTTGAGTCATAGTCCACGCCCCAAACATTTGCAAAATCTAAAAATAAATTTAAATCTAAATTGCTGCTTTCTGGAAAAAGGTTCGGTAACGATGTTTCAAAATTAAGAGCAGCTGCATAGTTTCCACCTATAAAATCTCCTCCATCTTTTGGACCTATTTTTCCACTTTCAAAACCTCTAATTCTTGAAGATGGAATATCCGCTCTTTTACTTAATCTCACATCTTCTCCAATACCATTTACTGCCTGCGCGTAAAATTTAACTGCAGTGATAACATTATCAGTAAAAGAATAATAATTATTACGGTAAATTGTATTTTTAATGTATGGAGCATCTGCATACAATGGTAGAGATTGTTCGAAACCTGCAATATAACCATCCGTTGTTGCATAAGCTCTGTCTCTTTCATCAGATGTTAAACTATAATTAAATGTCAGATCATTAAAAGTGCCTTCTTGTTTTTTTAAATTAGTAGATGCTGATGACTCTACGTCTAATTTATCTGAAGTTAAATATATAGCAGGTGCAAAATATAAGTTTTTATATTGTTCATACCTGGTTCCTATTCCAAGTGTTACAAGAGAATTTTTATAACCCGAGTCCACAGCGTTATTTGTAATACTAGATATATTGTAAAATCTACTATTACCTGAAAATTTATAATTAGGATCGTTAAGTTCAATTGATCCTTTTAAAGATTTTTCTCTTAAAGATAAAAATGATGAAAGTTGCATTCCTTTACCCATCCAATTATTTTCTTTGATTGAAAAGTCAAATGCTCCACCATCGGTACCAATTCCCGCCCCGGCGCTAATTTCACCGGTAGCTTGTTCTTCAACATTAATGGTAATTATTTTTAAATCATCACTTGAACCGTTTTCAACAGTTTCCTCAACTTTTCCAAAAATATTTCTAGCTTTTAATCTTGAAATAGACTTAGCAAGATTTGTTTTATTAAACGGATCTCCTTCATCAATTATTAATTCTGATCTGATTACATCCTCATTTGTTATTCTATTACCATTTATATCTATTCTCTCTACTAATACTTTTTCTCCCTCAAAAATATTAAATGTAATCTCCACTGAATTAGAGGATAATTTTTCTGATACTGAGTGTTCAACAAACTGAAGATCGTTATCTACAATAACTTCATCAATTTCTTCTAAGATTTTACTTATCGAGAATGGTGAATAATATTTGCCAATATAATCTTGATAAACATTTTGCATTTCGGAAAAGACATTTTTGCTTATAGACGGATCTAAATCTGTAGAGATTTTTGAAATTTTATAGCGATCTCCAGAACTGATATTATAATTTAAGATTGTATATCCCTCTTTATTAACTTCGGTGTAACTTGAAATAACTTGAGCCTCGTAGTAACCAATAGACCTTAAATAGTTTGTTAATAATCTTTTATCTAATTCTATATTATCTAAATTAAGATAAACATTATTAGAAATAAATTTCCAAAACTTATGTTCTTCTGAGACAATAATATCTCTTAGTTTAGTGTCTCTGACTTTTTTATCCCCGATAAAATTAATTTTTGATATTTTTGTTTTATTATTCTTTGTAATTAGAAAATATAAATTTACTCTATCTTTATCAAAATTTTCGATTTTAGTTGAAATTTCAGCAAAATTAAATCCGAGGTTTTGGTAAAATTTTTTAATTATTACTTCATCTTCTATAACAAGATTTTCTATAAAAGAATTTTTATTTTTGGAATTAATTAATCGTAATATTTCTGTTTTAAATTTATTTGTCTCTTCACCCTCTATAATGATCTCATTAATAACCTGATATTCTTTTAAATCAATTCGTAATATGCCATTATCTAACGATAAATTAATACTTTCAAAAAAATTTGTTGCATATAATTTTTTAAGAATCTCATCTAAATCATTTTTCGTATAATCTTTATTAATATCAATATCACCATAAACTTTAACAGTTTCAGAACTAACACGCACATTACCGTTAATTGTAATTTCTTTAACAACTTCGGCATGTAAATTGTTTGAAAAAAATATCATTAAGACTGTAAAAACTATTCTTATCATTTTAGAATCTTCTTAAATTTACTTTTGATATAATTTCGTGTCCAATCATTTAAAAAATATATTTGGTTTAGGTTATTTGCAGGATGTATAGCATATTTTTTAAATTTTTTATCTTTTATTAAGTTCAAAATGCTACTAATTATTGAGTTATATTGAATTTTTCCTCTTAAAAACATATTTACTAATTCCTCATTTGCAGAATTAATTAGAATGCCTGCAGAGGGGTATTTTTTTATAAAATTAAGAGTTTCTAAAATTTTATATTTACTAATTTTAGGTTCAAAAAATTCAAGATTTTTAATTTTTGTATTCTTTATATTTTTTGACAAAACTTTATTAATTTTTATAGAAGAACCATAGATTGAATTTGCAATTGGAATTCTCATATCTGGTTCATGATATAGAAAAAAAGTTAACCCATTATTAAATTTTACAATTGCATGAACTAATGACTCGGGATGAATTAAAATTTTTAATTTATCAAGACCTATAGAAAAAATTTTTTGCGCTTCTATTATTTCTAAAATTTTGTTCATTAAAGTAGCAGAGTCGACAGATATTTTTTTACCCATTTTCCATCTGGGATGTTTTATTGCATCACTTGGAGAAATTTTTTTTAATTCATTTTTTTTATAATTTAGAAAAGGTCCACCAGAAGCAGTTAGATAGATTTTATCAATGTCTGTTTTATCTTTGAAATTATTTAAAATTGTACCAATAGAAAAGTGCTCGGAGTCTATAGAACTAACTTTGGTTCCGTATTTTTTCGAATCTTTTTTTAATAAATGCCATCCGTAAATAATTGACTCCTTGTTTGCAATTAATAGTTTTTTTGATTTTTTTACTGAATTGATTGTTGGTTCTAGTCCCTCAATTCCAGGAATGGCTGAAATGGTGAAATCAACTAAAGAGATTTTTTTAAGTACGTCAAAATTATTGACAATTTTTGTTTTTTTACTTTTAATTTTTTTTTTTATTTTTTCATAAATTTTTTTATTTGAAATTACAAAATATTTTGGTTGTAAAACTTTAATTTGTGAAATTATTGATTTATAGTTTTGTGATGCTGCTAATAAAATAAATTCAAAATCTTTTTTATTTTTTAATATTACATTTATAGTTGACTCTCCGATTGAACCAGTGGATCCAAGAATGATAATCTTTTTTTTTGACATAATATTTATATTATATTTAATAATTTTAATACTAATGAAAAAATGAAAACAAAAATCATACCATCAATTCGATCTAGGATACCACCATGCCCTGGTAACAATTTTCCTGTATCTTTGATGGAGAATTTTCTTTTTAGAAAAGAAAAATACAGATCACCTACTTGGCAAAAAATTGAAAATGACATTACTAATAATAAGTTTACTAAACTTAAGTCGAATATTATTTGTGAATTTAAAAAATTTATTGATATTTGATTTACAATAGGAATTGATAGAAAACTTAAAAGTAAACTACCAATAGAACCGGAGTAAGTTTTGTTTGGACTAATTTTAGTAAGTTTTTTTCCTTTAAAGACTTTTCCAAAAATATAACCTCCGATATCTGATAGAAATATAGAAATTGTTATCCATAAAAAAATAATAAATTCTTGATCAGTTGTTCCCCTTACGTAATTTAAAGAAAACAAAAATAATAATATTATTAAATAATTTTTAAATTTATCTTTGTGCGATTT
>Ga0181575_10001272_pt1 | contig 18198 bp, 10 predicted proteins | sample 101ome_23_FD_145599 | JGI IMG/M metagenome (GOLD analysis project Ga0181575, IMG submission 145599) | Coastal salt marsh microbial communities from the Groves Creek Marsh, Skidaway Island, Georgia - 101411CT metaG (spades assembly) | ecosystem: Environmental > Aquatic > Marine > Intertidal zone... | reverse complement strand
TCGTTCGTCAGTCGTCGGCGCGTCGGCGCGTTTTCGCGTTCGCTCGCTCGCTCGCTCGATCGCGACTTCCGCGTCGATCGACGCCGGGCGCCGTCGTTCGGTGACTGCGCGCGTCCGTCCGTCCGTCCGTTCGAAGAAGATCGATCGTCCGTCTCGATGTCGACATCGGCCGGGACGACGACGGATTACGAGACGGCATCCGAGGACGGTGCGGGTGGAAGCACCGATCGCGGCGTCAGGGAGATGACGACGACGACGACGACGACGGCGACGACGGCGGTGGCGGTGGCGGCGGCGGGCGAGGACGCTCGACGACGACGGGCGTACGCGCGAGCGAGGCGGGGCGTGGATGAAATGGTCGAGGTGTATTTTAAGCACAACGCGAACGCGCGATCGGTCGTAGCGCAGCTCTTGCGGAGGTCGATGGGACGACGCGAGGCGGGGACGACGCTGGGGGAGGAGGAGATCGTGCGGCGGACGCCGCTGGATCACGTCGCGTTTCGGTCGTTCGGCGTCGGGGACATGGGGATCGACTCGCTGTGCGAGCTCTTCGCCCCGCTGGGATACACGGTGGTGGAGGATGATGTGTACACGTTTCCGGAGAAGAACGTGCGGGCGAAGTGGATGCGGCCGCCGCCGAGACCGGAAGGGCTCGGTGCGGATGTGCTCGATCTTCCGCGGATATTCGTGAGCGAGTTGGTGATGGAGGACGTGGATGAAGATTTGCGAAGACTCGTCGAAAAGGTTTTGAATAGAGTGCGCGAAGGAGAGCTGTATGTACCCAGCGAAGAGTGGTCAACGGGGCGAAACGCGAGGTGGCAGTTGCCGAGCGCGTCGCAGTACGCTAAAGTTCAGGCGTTGAGCGAATACGCGGCGTGGACTCTGCTACACGGGTACGCCGTGAACCACATCGCGGTGAGCCTGTTTCAGTTGAAAAAGTTGTATCCCGAGACGCCCGTGCTCGACTTGGAAGGCGTCGAGGAGGCTTTGGCGCATAACACGGCGCTTACAGGAGTGAAATGGAACGACGTCGGAGGACGCATCAAAAGGTCACCCTCTGGATTGTTGTGTCAGAGTTCTTTGATGGCCACCCCGTCGGTTTTTCGCTTGTACAAACGAACAGAGAAGACAGAGAAAAATAGATACGCGGCTGAGTCGAGCGAAGACATTTTCAAAGAGTGTAGATTACCAGGGTCTTACATTGAGTTTGTTCAACGTCTGCCGAAACCAGAGCACGAAAACAAGCGGTTCGAGGAGCTTGTAGAGGGTGACTTGCGCGACGGATTTGAGGCCGGCAACGCGAATACCATTTTTGATTCGACCAACGCATCCGTGAAAAAGACGAATGCAACCGATGGGAGAGCTCAGACAGCGGATCGAAACACGCTCGCGACCCATGAGAAAGTGGCCGGTGGGAAGCCTCAACCACGCGGCGACTCACAGAGACAGAACGTCGGCGCGATGAGGTCCACTTCTCCTCAAATGGCCGACGCGACGGGCCCAAAAAATGTCAAACACTTTCCTCCAATTAACGATGATTCGTGCATCGATCTCACGTGAGTTTAGACCTCTTGCAATAGAGAATGAAATGTAGTGCAGTAGCCACTTGTGAATTTGTAGATTTACGCTAGTATTACAAAGGATCCTGTTAGACGCGCACGCCTTCTTCGTAAAGTCGTTTCGGTTTCGGCTGTTTCCACGTCTGAAACGGAATGTACACCAAACTCAAACAAGCCATCGCAAACAAAGAGTAAATGAACACATTGTACCTAAACAGCGCCCCGAGACCCTTGAGACGATCAATGTTTCCTCCAAAAATTTCAGCGACGGCGGTCTCTGCGGCGTACACGTCGAACATTTTAGCGCAGAATTGAGTAATGGATACGGCGCCCAACATGATTAAACCGGTGTTGAAGAGGAGAGAGCTCATGCACGTGCGACCGATCTTCATCGGGTACAAACTGACGAGTAAGAACCTAGTTCCTAGCTTGGTGTTACCTTTGATGACGCAGAACACCAGATAAAAGCAAAAGATGGCGAAAACAGCCGTTCCGAGAAGCGACCACGCTCTGTCCAACGCCATGAAGAAGGAGTTTAGGAACGGGTGAGCGGGTGGTCGAATGACAACCGTCAGTAGCATGTGAATCATCCAGAAAGTACTCAACAGACAGCTGAGGACTCCTACCAAGAGATGCCCGTAGTATCCCAAAACTGTCAACATCCACGTGGCTTCCCGTTTTTCTCCTTGTGGGTAAACTCGTCTGAGTTCGACTTCGTCGTCTTCGAGCTGAATCAACTTCAAATCCAAGTCTTTCAGTTCTTTCTTCGTCTTACGAGTCCTACCCGTCTCCCTCTGCTCTTTTTGAACGCTCTTAATTTGCGCGTGGATTTGTTGCGCGTCTCTCGCTAAAATTGTCGCGCAACGAATATACTCGCTCTTTGTGATGATCTTTTTCGGTCGATGTATAAAGCTCTTGATGAGATCGACCGGTAGAGCCACGAGGCCGACGCCGGCGTAAATCATAAAGAGGAACGAAGACACGATTGACCCCACCGCGATCATGTACACGATGAAAGTCGGCTTGACGGTGAACGATTCGCTGCCAACGGCTGAGCCGTACGCGCTGCACGCAGTGCCCGTCAGCGTCTTGGGGCTGCCGCTACCAAAAGTTGTCGGGGTGTTGGCCGCCGACGTTACGACTGCAATGCAGGATGTGGCCCCTTCCAGACCGCTCTGACTCAAAAGTGCCATCCCAGAGTTGACGCTCTGCATGTCGAACTCAGCCGAGCCGCCAAAGTAATACGCCAACAGCATGGACAATATCAAGACAATCAGAGACGCCAAGCTCCAAATCGATGAGCTCACAATCTTCTTCACCTGTGCCGCGTCGCTATCTTGCTCATAGTAAAACAGCGTCCACGGAATCAAGCCAAAGATGTACGCAAACATTGTGATGTACGTCGCGTACCACAAGTCGAGCATGGGCAACGTGTACCGACAGGCGCTCTCTATGATGGACTCATCGCACGCCGCCCTGTTCGCCACATCCAGCGGGAGCAACAATATCGATAACACCGCAATCGTCAGCCCACTGACGACGACAATCTTCGGGAACCAAGCCTGATTCCGATCGTCAGGGTGCTGAAAGTGTACCAACACGTACACATTCGCCACGAGCGCCAACACACTCACGACCACGGCGACTACGATTAAAAACCTACGCGCGCGTCATGAGAAAACATCGACAATCCATCGTCAATCATTGCGTCGTCGCGTCGCGTTGCGTCGCATCGTTCGCGCCAAACCCAAAGAAACAAGCATCTCTCCACCTGGCAACGCACGATCTCGTCACTCGCACGACACCGACCGTCCTCCTCTCGAACGTCACGATCTCTTCACGCACCAGTTGTACTTCTCCGTCGCCGCCGCCATGACGACGCGCGCGTCTATGCGTCTCTGCGTCGACCGCGCTCTTCGACCGACGCGGACGAGTGAAGGACGCGACGTTTGCGGCATCCAACGTCCACTTTCGCTAGTTAATACTGTTTACACATACGTACAGGCCGCAACACAAAGTACTCCATTTCGCAACTCCGGCCGACCGCAGACAACGGCGGTGTCTGCGGGCGATCGGTGCGTGCCCGCGACGCGAACGCGATCGTAATCGTCGCGAGTGCCGTCTCCTTCGTGGTCGTTTCTTGCTCGGAGCGCGCCACCCGCGATGTCGGCCGAGAAGAAACTGCCCGCGCGACCCTTGGACCATCGACTCGGGTCGTTAATTGAGCGCATCGATGCCTCGTCTCGGTCCGTCTCGGAAACGACGCGAAACCCGGGTTTGGCGGATGAAGAGGGTTATCACAGCACAGATGATGATGAGCGGAGCTATCGACGAAGGAACAGGGCGATCGGCACGGACGAGGAGGGAAGCTTTCACGGGGGTCCGGGACTGCGACGGGTGAATTCCTTCTTTACAGAGAGCGATTCAGGCACGGAGGGCATGTCGAAGAGGCCATTTAGTCGGAAAGCGATCAGGAAAAAGTCGATTCGGTCGCGTTCGGGGGGCTTGAAATCTGGCGATGGTGCCGGGTCGGGGAGGATTCGGTCGACAAAGCGGACGGATACTTTTGGGTCCAAGCTCATGGATGACGAGGAGAGAAAGGATTGGAAAATTTTGATGCTACATCCCGCGAGTATTTACGCTCGAGCTTGGACGAGGGTGGTGAACGTGATGATTTTGATCATTTGCTTCACCGAGCCAGCCATTTTCGCTTTTAGAGGGGACAGAAAATCGCGTAGCGCGCTGTCTTGGAACGAAATCATGGAGATTCCATTCGTCATCGTCTTTCTGACGGATATCATTATCAACTTTTATAGACCGATAGAGGAATATTCGCGTCTCGTTTGGGACACGAAGAAGATTGCGTACAACTATCTCTCAGGCTGGTTCTTCATCGACTTTTTGGCGTCCATTCCATTGGATTTGATGTTTGCCAACGTGGTGACGCCGGGGACTGTGAGCTCAAAAATTCTGGCCGGTTTGGGTTTGCTGCGCATCTTGCGCTTGTATCGTATTAAGCAGATGATGTCAGAGCTGGAAGGGAATCCACTGCTTCCATACTTATCGTTTGTGGGTGCTAAATTTGCGCTTTTAATTGCTCTAGCGAGTCACTGGAGCGCGTGCACGCTCTACTTTTTAGCGAGCTTGGACGACTTCGGCGAAGGTACTTGGGTGCACGCGTACGATCCCGACTTGCCGAACATGAGTTTTAGGGATAAGTACACGACATCCCTGTACTGGGCGACTGTCACGTTGACCACTGTGGGTTACGGCGATATTTCGCCAGTCAGCAGCGCTGAGAGAGCGATTGCAATGATAATCATGATCTCCAACATGGGGGTGACTGCGTACATTTTGGGTAACATGACGCGCATCGTAACAAAGGAGGATTCGCACATTATGGACTTCCGGGAGAACATGTCGGCGCTTTCTCGTTTCATGAAGCGTAACAGCATACCAGATGCCGTAAGAGACAAGATCAATGCGCACGTCTCGCTAGAGTTTGAGATGAAGTGTCGGGACGACGAGGCGGTGTTGAACTTTTGTCCGCCGACAATCCAAGCAGAATTGCGACAGGCTATTTATCAAGATTACATCGATAGCTGTTTCATTTTCGGCGAAACCTCAGCTGTGTTTACGCAGCACTTTTTAGACTGCATCAAGGTAGAATATTTCTATCCCGGGACGCTTCTGACATCAAGAGGATTGGATGCGCGAACCATGTACTACCTCTGCCTTGGCAAGGTGGACATCATCACAGAGGCGTACCTTGATGCGCCATCGAGCTCGCAGAAAGTGGCCTCGGTCAGTGCGGGTGATTGGTTGAATATCACATCGGTTCTCTGCGGTCGGCATTGTTTCCACACAAGTCTCGTGCAGTCAACTTGTAAGGTGTTGGCTGTACAGGCGGATAAACTTCAAAACATCCTCGAGCGCTATCCCGCGGACTTGAAGCACATCATGAGCAAGTTGACGGACAAGTATGTCGCCGTGATGGACAACAATTCTCCCGACAAACACCCTCTCGTGGACGACCTGTATTCAGTGTTCTTATCTGCTCTACATCAAAAGAGTCGGGAACTCTCGGAGAAGGAGCTTAACCAGCTCAACGTGGCCGTCGTCACTGGCGACGTGGCCGCTTTAGAAGTAGCGTTTGCAGAGGAGCCACAGAATGTCCATGTGATGGACGCCGGCGGACGATCGCTCCTCGTGATTGCGATCGAAAACAAACAAGAAGACATCATCAAGTTGTTGTTAAAGTGCGGTGCGGACCCAAATCAGGCGACGAAGGCTGGTTTCTCGCCACTCGCGCGCGCTGTTGCTATCGGCAACCCAAAGATTATCGAGATACTCACCGCGTCAGGCGCCGAGTTTTCGCAACCGGATGACCACACCATTCTGCATGCCGCAATAATGCAGGATCAGGTTCAGCGAGTCAAGCTCTTGCTCGCGTCCGACGTTAGTTTGAACAATCAAGATTACCACGGTAGTACCCCGCTTCACGTAGCTGCCTGGCTCGGCTCAAACATCATTCTCAAAATTCTCCTCGCTGGCGGTGCCAATCCAAACGTTGAAGATAAAGACGGGCGGACGCCAAAGCAAGTCGCACAGAAAGCAGGGAACGTGGGATGTGTGAAAACTTTGGAAGAATACACGTTGAATCGAACGCCGACCTGAGCGCCCCCTTCTATGTAATATGCAATATCCTCATAACGAGACTCTCGAGACGAAAGCGATGAACGAACAGGCAACCGCGATTCCGAGCGCACCACCGATGACGTCGTGCGCATCGCAGACGCAGAACGCGTTTCTGGTTGACGACGACGACGCTTCGGAGCGCGCGCACGTGATGTTCGAAACCACTTTGGGCATCATAGCAACAGTTGGTTCGCTGGCACTCGCTCTCATCGTCGCGGTCGCGAGCGTGCTAGAGGATCCCTTCGACTTGGAAACGAACGTGTTTTGGAAAAAGATGGAGATCTTTGCAGCTTTGCGCGGGTTTGATTTGAGATAGCACTCGTGAACACGAACGATAAAGCCACCAAGATGACGACGCAATGCGAGAACTGACGTGTTCTGTTGAGACAACGCTTTTGTCGCGTGTTATGACAATAAATCGATCTTCTACGTTTCGCCCGTGAACATGAGTGACGAGAACACACCTAAACCTAGTGATGCTAGTATGATGGTTGAGCCGACGACGGCGTTGGAAACCAACGCCGCGTTGTCCTTGCTCGGTATGCACGCCGATTTTAATATGTTTGTCACGTCGAAAATTCTGTGCGAAATGCCGATATAAATGTACGTGCACAACATAAAGTTGAGCAGAGGATACCCTGGGACGAGAGACATGAGCTTTTTCGGCTGTCCGTTGGGCGTCCCAGACGTGGATAACCAAATGTGAAACTGCGAGATGTACGTCTCAAGAGTCACCTTGCCACAAATACAAAACACGTCAACATGATTCACCCGGAGCGTCTTCGTGGCGTTTCGAAGCAAAATGAACCCTGTCACCGGAATCCAGCTCGTGTACGGATGCCATTTGTTGTAATCAAACTTATCCATCGTGAAGAAGGTGACGAACCACCAGTACAGGATGGCGCACGCCGTCGCGACGACGCCGCCTTGGTACATCACTCTCTCTCGGTTCGTCGGGCGATCATCGATCCACCTCATGAATGCCTCGTATTTCGGATGAGCGTACGCGCACATCATACCGTAAATCCAAACGTAACGATCAAGGCCGGAGCGAAATTCCCACTCGTGCATCGCCGGCACGTTGGGCTTGGCTGGATTGACGTAGCTGAGTAGCCAGGAAAACGGCTTAAAGATAACGTTGAAAACGCCCGGCACCTCCCATATCACCGCTGATATCGCAAAGCACGCAATAAACTTACCGTATATCCACTTAGCGTCAGAATTTCTATCTTTAAAAACAGCGAGCGCTCCGTACACGAACAGCGTAAAGAGCGTGTGCATCGGACAAATATAATACAGCATGTAATCATTCTTCATCACCAAGCACGTGACGAGAACGAAAAAGTTTAGCCTCCACATCATCTGCGCGAAACGCACCGCGCTGAAATCCTTCTTGACGTAATAATACGAAAAGTTACCAAACCCAGTCATCCACACGTACGCCGCGATGAAGACACGAATCAAGTTGTACATTTCCCCGGCGTCAAAGTAGTGATACAAGAGAAACAACACCTGCATCCAACCCTTCATCTCCTCCGTCTGTTCCCGATGTAACGGCGCCGACGTCCGCGACTCTTTCAGCGTTGTCTTCCATCCATACGCCGCGAGCGCTACGAAAATTGCGATGAGCAAATCTCTATCGTAACTCTTCTTTGACTCTCGCACCAACCCGCTTCTGTCGCAAAACCAAAACAAAAACATAATCACCGACAACTCGGCCCACGCTTGAATCGTCGTTCGGCTCTCTCGAAGCGCGTCTCTACGAAGAGTCAAGCATTTAAACGCTGATGATTCCATCAACGCCGCCGCGCTCCACGCCGACGCTCCAGATGACGCTTCACCGTGCCTACGCTTGACTCCGCCCTCCAAATCCTCATCATCTTTCCCCGACCCACTCGCCGCGCGATCCACCAACGGCACGTCCGCGGCATCGATTCCGACGCTGTCGTCACCGCGACCCATCGCGTGGGCGTCCGCATCGCGCTCGTCGTTCGTCGTAGATGAAGAAGAGGAACCCAGCGTCGTGTTCTTACCCGATCCACCAGCGCCTCCACCGACACCCTTCGCCTCGGCATATAACTCGAGCGCGAACGCGAACGCGAGTGCGCCGACGCACGCAATGTGTGCGCTTTCCCGAAGCATCCCGCGCGCTCGTTAGGACGGTGGACGCTGCCGTCCGCGCGCGCGGTCGTGTGAGGCTGACCTATTCCAAAATGGAATGAAACTGAAAAAACTCAACTTCAAATGCGTCACAACGCACGCGACGCACACGACGCACCGACGCGCACGACGCACCGACGCGCACGCGCGCGCGCATCGCGACGAAGAACACATAAATATACATACTCAATCACAACGCACCGCCGAACCGTCAGTCAGTCATGTCGTCGTCGTTTCGAGGACGACGCGATGGGGGAACAATGTCCAGTGGACGACAACGAACGTCTCGAGGATACGCCGACGACGACGCCGAAGGTGACGTTCGGGGCGACGAGAGAGACGCGCATCGCGATCATGGTCGCGATGATGGTGGTGACAGGTACTACGACGCGGGTGACCGACGAGACGCGCGGGGTATGTCGAGTCGAACGCGCGCGGCATTTGAGCGGTTGGAACGAATTTCAGATGATTACTTGAACGACATTGAACGCGCGTTCAGAGCGCTGCGAGACGAGATCGCGGCGGAGCGAGACGAAGAAATGGAGGATATCGAGGAACTTAAACGCGAGTTGTTACGAGGGAAGGATCTGTTGGAGAGAGAACGGAAGGATTTTGATGTGCGGAGAGCCCTGGAACAAGACGAGTTGGAACGGGCATATGAAATGTTGCAAAAGGAACGGGATGAGTTTGAGCGAGAACGGGCGCGCATTGATGAGGAACGGGTGCGAATGGATGCCGAGGCGCGAGTGCACGAGCGGTATGCGAAGATGGGATCGGTTTCGGCGCGATCGATGTCGCTCGCGAGTCAAAGTTTCGCCGACGGGATGTCGCACGCCGACTTGAGAGATTTTGACTATCAACTCGATCCGAAGATTACCGCTTGGATAGAGGAAAGCGGGAGAGAACGCCCGGTAGAAGAGGTGGAAGCGGTCGAACCGCCGAAAAGTCTCGCGGCGAACAGATGGATGAAAGCGAAGAATAGAGTCGCCAATGTGACGCACGCACTCACGAATGCGACGTTGACGCAAAAGGCGGAAACAAACGCCGCATCTGGAATCTTACCAGACACTGCGCGACTTTCAGCGTTGGATGGCATTGAACTCATGGGACGAGTCTTGTGCATCGGTGGTCTCGAACGGGGCAGCGAAACGCCGATGCGAGAAGTCGAGTACATCAAGCCGGGAGAAGCTGAAAATGGCTATCTACAGTGGAAATCCTTCACTCAGCTCAACACTCCGCGCGCGTACGCGGCGTGCTCGACAACCGCCGTTGGAGGTGCGGTAGTCATTGGCGGGAGCGATGGGAACGAAGCGTTGCGCAGCGTTGAGGAGTATCGCGAAAGTGTCGGTAAATGGCGAGAGGTTGCCCCGATGAGCGTGCCTCGCATCTGGTGCGCGTCAACCATGATTGACGGAGTCACATTTGCCTGTGGAGGCTACGACGGGGAGTACTACCTACACTCGATGGAAGCAAACAAAACTTTTGGCTCATTCGATTACGGACACATCTCTGACGTTGGACTCAAGGGGGTGGGATCCCAGCCTGAATCGTCGTGGATCACGTGCGCACCGATGAGCGAAGGACGAGCCACGCTCGGCGTGGCGAACCTTTCGAGCAAACTTTACGCCATTGGTGGTTTCAGCGGCGGATCCATTTTAGATATTTGTGAGGTTTATGATCCTCGTGCTGACACGTGGAGTCTAGGTCAGCCGCTCAAGCACGCGAGGCGCGATTTGGGAGTTGCCTGTCTCAACTCTCGCGGCATGATGTTGGCCATCGGCGGTCGAGACGACCGCAGTGTTCTCAACCTCGTCGAGGCATACGATCCGAGAGATTCAAAGCGCGGATGGCGTGATCTCGCGTCGATGCAGTACAGAAGGCAGCTGCACACCACGGTCGTCGATCCTTCTGGGGACGCCGTGTACGCGATTGGTGGTTTCGATGGCGTGACAGCAATTTCATCAGTCGAAGTGTACGATGTGCGCGTGGATAAATGGAGAGAGGTGTCGCCGTTGTCGACTGCTCGTTTAGGTGCGGTGTCGTGCTGCATCCCGTAGTGACTGTATTAAACCGTAGTTCAAGTACTGAGTAGCATTATTATTGCAACAACGGTTGGTAAGTCTATCATCTTCAACGCCTACTACACCTACAATTTTGTTTTCCTTTTCTTTGTTCTCATTCCTCTTCACGCTTGGATGATTCACCGTGAGTCTGAGGAAAAATTTCAGCAAGGCTACGCGTCTTCGATGGCGCGTTGTTTTCTTCTTCAGAATTTCGTCGTGGTGGTGAAGTACTCATACTGAACACATCCTTCATTGACGGTCTCGAACGCAACGACGAGCTCGCCGTTGTATGCGGCGTGACGGGCAGGTCTTCCAAGACATCATCCGCAGACGGCTGCAGTTCTGCCATCGATGGGATGTGTTTCTTCGAGAATGTGCGCTGAAGCGCACCCATGACTCCGGGAGAAGCCGCCCTCTCTGCATCCTTCTTCGCCTGCTCTGCTTTTTTAATCGCGAGCTGCTCTTTCATTTGCTTAGAAAGGATAGCCCCGAGCAAGCTCGTGAGAGACTTTTCGTTATCTCGAGAGAAATCTCGATGCCTTCCAGAGACTTTACCAACCACCTTATTCGCCGTACGATTCCAAGCCTTGATGGCTGAAACACCCCGATTGCGTTGCGCCCCCGGCGTGTCTCGTAGTGCGGTGGGCACTTTTTCTGGATCGGGAGTCGCTTGCTCAAGTTTAATTTCGCGTTTCACATCCTCCTCTAGTAGATTGAGATCATACGTGGCTTCTTCGACGGCATCTTCAGTAGACACGTGCGTTCCCGTTCGTTCCAAATAGGCGGCCAGCGCCGCCTCTCGAGTGATACCGAGCTTGTCGGCGTACTCTTGCAACGACGTGGCGCAGTGAGAGCCAACCGTCGACGATATGGCGTACACGGGCAAGAAGAACAAAGCGCTGTGCAGTAACACGAGAAAGTCGACGGCAAACAGCGCCCATGCGCCGCCCACAGACATGTTTGCGTTCGATGTCAACCATTCCTTGTCCTGCCAAAGCGCGAAGAGTAACATTGACAGCGAAATGGCGTTTTCAAAGAGCACGAACTGAAACGTCTTCAACAGAAGACGAGGCCTGCCCAACCAAAAGAAGTTTTGTGAATCGATTTCTTTACGCAACTCGCGTCGACGCATCGTAGGACTCTTCTCGATTTGAATGTCATACTCTTCTTCTTCTTCTTCTGGAAGAAATTCTTCCTGGAAACGCTCATAAGCCGCCTGAGACAAACGCAGCGCGACGCTTTCGAGCATCGTGCCCGCGAACACCATGATGCCCAGGCACACTAAACCGATAGACATGAACAAGGCTCCTGGTAATGTGACGAAGACCGTCGCCATCGACCACATGAACACCGTCATACCGATGATCGAACTCATGTCTTCCTCCATGGACTCTCTGAGATAATCGTAAAAGTCAAAATCTTCAGTTGCGCCGGTGCGCTCAAGAAACAGCCTTCTGAGCGACAAGTACATTTCCCGGTTGACGCTAAAGGCAAACTGCGCCCAGAACGCGCGCCAGACGAGATGTAACAATCCGGTTGCGTTTCTCGGGTTGAGCTTTGGATTGAGAGGCACGATGTTTGTCGACTCCTTTTCCCACTTTCTCCACTGTCTCAACTTCCAAGAGCACAAAAACGTGCTCAAACCCACGTAACAGACGTGCGTACACGCGAGAATAAAGATAAAAATGTGCGTCTGATGCAAAGTCGTCGCGCTCCACAGAGGCTCTTTCCCTTCGTCGCAGTAATCCGATCCATAACTACCCTTCTTCGCCACGCAAATTCTCAACAGCGGTTCCTGCAGCGTGCTCAACATGAGCGACAACAACCCCAAAAGCATGAGTTCGAGCTGCAAGTGTTCAAACACGTGCCGAAGCGCGCTTCTCTTGTGTTTCCTCAGCGAGTTCGCCGCGACGACGTTCACCCTCGCCGCGGCGAGGGACAAGAGCGCCAAGAGCGCGAACAAACCACCCAGTTTGTATCCTGCCGTCGTGCTCCATCCTCCACCCGTCGTGCCCGCCGCCATCGTCCCCGGCGCGCGGCGTCACGTCGTCCACGAACGTTCCGCGTTCGTTCGCCGCGTCCTACCTTCCCTTCGCTTCTCCGCGCGCGCGCGCGCTTCTCTCCCGTTTCCACTCGGCGCTTCCACGGTTTCGATTTCGATTCCATTCCGATTCGGTTCAAAGGTTCAAATAAAAATAACGATGAAAACCAGGCTTTAAATCTCACAACCGAAACCGGAAAATAAGCTCGATGGAACCGCACCGGGATCCTCCACCCTTTCGTCGAAAACAACAGGGGGGGAGGGGACCCTTTGTCTTATTTCACGGGTCATGACTCGTCATATTCGCGTATACATAAAAAGTACTCTTCAAAAAAGCACTCGAGACGGAGGCTATGTTCACTTGGCGCGCTTCTCCCGGCGGCACAACCCGACGGGTACGGAAACGAAACGACGCGACGCGGCGACGAAGAAGGCGACGACTACGACGGCGTGAGCGCGTTTTATTCCGGAACGAACGAGCGAGCGATCGAGCGAGATCGATCGACCGCGGTGGTTGCGCTTCGTTTTCCGCTCCAGCGTGGCAAAAACAGACGGGGCGTGGGTTCGCGCCGAATCGCGGTCTCGAGCGCGTCGAGGGTGAGAGCGATCGCGCGAGAGCGCCGAAAGGGGACGTAAAGAAATCATGCCGCGTCGTTTGGTGTCCCAAGGGATGCTCCCGGACGTGTTTCAGCAGTACATCATGAAGTACTTGGACGACACGGATTGCAACATTTTGTCGAGGGTGTCGCACGGGTGCCTGGACGCCGTCATCGAGGCTGGTCGGGATCCGGTGTGCACGATGCGAGTGAGCAAGTTTGTGAAAACTCCGAGCATGTTACGGTGGGCGAAAGAGCAAGGGGTTCCGTGGGATTGGAGGCTGTGCCGAGCGGCGGCGGCGAGCGGAAAGTTGGAATCTTTGCAGTGGCTGCGCGAGCAGGCGTTCTACAGCGGGCCAAAGGAGGGCGAGTGGGGCTACCGAGACGGGTGTCCGTGGACGGCGGAGACGTGCGTGGCCGCGGCGCGAGGTGGACACTTGGATATGCTCAAGTGGGCGCACGCGCACGGGTGTCCGCTGAATTCAGCCGTGTTTGCCAACGCGGCTAACGGGGGCCACTTTGAGATGATGAAGTGGCTGTACGAACAGGGGTGCGCGTGGGATGACATGACGCCGATTTGCGCCGCGCGTGGGGGGCACTTGGAGATTTTAAGATGGTTAAAGGCGATGGGATGCCCTTGGGGCAGCGCGGTGTGCGCCAAGGCTGCGAAGAATGGTCAGCTTGCCGTGTTGAAGTGGTTGAAGAGGCACAACTTTCACTGGCACTCGAGCGCGATTCAGTACGCCGCCGAAGGGGGGCACTTGGAGGCACTCAAGTGGTTGCGGGCGGAAGGGGAGAGTTGGGACGAACAAGCGGTGTGGGACGCCGCCAAGGGTGGGCACTTACACGTGCTGAAGTGGTTGCGCGAGCAAAGCTGCCCCTGGCCCCACTCGGCGGGGGACGTCGCGGCGCGCTTTGGGCACCTCGACTGCCTCAAGTTTTTGCACGACCAGGGAGGCGTTCTTCACGACTGGACGTGCCAAGAGGCTGCTGTAGGTGGACATTTAGACATGTTGAAGTGGTTGCGCGTGCAAGGTTGCCCGTGGAACTCCATGACTGCCGTACAAGCGGCCCGTCACGGCCACCTCGAGGTGCTCAAATGGGCCCACAAACAGGGGTGTCCGGTGGACGCCAGCGTGTGCGCAGCTGCCGCTTATGGTGGCCACGTCGAACTCTTAGAGTATCTCCGAGCGGAAGAAGTGCCATGGGACGAACAAACATGCGCGCTCGCCGCGCTCGGGGGTCACTTGAGCGTGCTCCAGTGGGCGAGAGCCAGAGGGTGCCCGTGGAACATGTACACGTGCGAGTACAGCGCGTGGGAGGGTAACCTTCACGTGTTGAAGTGGGCGAGACAGCACGGCTGCTTGTGGAACTCGAGAACATGCGCCTTTGCCGCGCTCGGCGGACACCTCGACGTTCTCAAATGGCTCCGCCAGCACGGCTGCCCGTGGGATGGATGGACCATTCAAAAGGCTGCCGAGGAGGGCAACTTTGAGTTGCGCGATTGGGCCATCAAGAATGGCTGCACGACAACCTCGGCGTCGACCGAGTTCCAGCTGTCAAACAGCCCGAACGATGAGTTCTTGCGTGTATTGGACAACTAGTTTTAGAGCCCGCTTCGACAAAGGCATCGCCGACGACTTTGTATTACATACAACCGAAACTTTTCACAACGTCATCATCTCCAAAGCCTTTGTCGCCGTGTCGACGACGACGCCAACCTTCGAGATGGACTTGACTTTTTCAAAACATTCTTTCGCCATCGCTAAGCTATCATCTACAGTTTCACCCGCTAGTTTATACGCGTTCCCGAGTTGTAAGAGGACGCGCGCTTCGTCCTCCGCCCCCGCCTCCCTCGCCTTGCCGAGTGCTTGTCCCTTGTGTAAATTGAACGTCGACTGATCACCCGCGAGCAAGAAGGCGCTCGCCACGTTGCCGTGCGCTTGCGCCAATATCGATGTAGTCACAGACTCGTCCGATTCCAACGTTTTCAATTCGCGTAGCCAACAGCGAGCCGCCTGGTCTGGCCGTCCTAAACGAAACAACGCAGATCCGGCGCGATTGTACGCGCGGCTCGCATCCACCTTTCGATCCAACTTCTCCATCGCTTCACCCGCCGTACTTAAAATAGGCGCACACTTTTCCCAATCGCCGATATCGTGCAAGATGAGACCCGCCTCGAGTAGAGATTCGCCTTGCTTTGACTCGCTCGTCGATTCGCTCGCGCAGTCGAGCGCCGCCGTCAACTCCTTCCTGCACTGTTCTTTCTCACCCTTGAGACTCCGTGCGCGAGCTGCGAGCAAATGCACGCTCGCGCTCTCTTCCCCGCCTTCTCTCCGCGCGTGCTCGAGCTCGGGCGTGAGATAATGCACGCATTCGTCCAAGCGTCGCGCGCACAGGTAGGCTTTCGACAACGTCAACCGCACCTCTCGAGACAGCTCCGCATCCTCCTCACCGATCGCAAACACGATGGCGTCCTCCAAAGCTTCGATAATGTCTTCGAATTCACCACCGACGCCTTGATTCGCGTGTAACCCGCCGCCGCCGAGCAACGCGTCGCACGCCGCTCGAGCCTTCGGCAGCGTGTCCTCTTCAATCTTCTTCTTCTCGTTCGCCTTTGCCGCCTCCTTCTCCGCCGCCGTCGGCATCCTCGGCGGCTCTGGAGCCTTTGGACGCTCCTTTGCGTTCGGATCCTTGACGCAGTTGGGCGAGTGTTCCGCCCAGACGGCGCGCTGGCACGCCGCGTTGCAAAAGTAGACGGCGCGGCATCGGCTGCACTTTTTGAGCTCGGCGAAAGACGCGCCGCAGTTGAGACACTTTGGTTGCGAGTCGCCAACGCGGTCTGCGCCCGTCGCGGTATCGTCCTCTGAATCGCTGAGGGCGTACTTTGGATCGATGACTATGGATGACATGACTGATGCGTGTCGCAGAGTGAAGGGCGAGGTTGGCTGCAAACTCGAGTTCCAACGCCGCGCGAGTTAGAACGGTTTGTGTGAAATGTAAATGTGTGACGGTTGCCCCTCAAAACTTAGCTAGGTCGGTGTAAGATTCAATATTACAGCGATTCTTACATGAGACTGACTGACGCGTCGCGATTGATGCCGAGCGAGGGTCGACCGCGAGGCTCTATGAAGCGCGCGATGAAACGCGTGAGGTTGCTCTCCAGAACATCCGGTTCCTGTTCGTACAAACTCATGACGCCGCTCATGACAAGCGCGAATAGATATGATTCAAAATTTGGAATGTGTGGCAGCATACCCTTCTGCACGAGAACGAGGACGAGGGAATCCAACGCCCTCGGGACGATCCACAGAGTCAGGTCCGTGCGCCTCGACTCGTTTTCGACGTAAAGAGCACCCGAAGCAACAATGCCGGCGAGATAGTACAGAGACCTGTGATCGCGAACTCCAGAGTTTCTGTGAAGACAGACGGTACCCATGTACAGGCCGACATACGTGGAGAGCATCGCCGAGCTCCGAGCCGTCGCCTTGGTTGCTCTGTACAACGTGTTGATTGGACGTTTCACAGCCTTCGTCAGGTTCAACACGACGTACGGAACGTAATGTATTGAAAAGTAGAATGGAAAACACTTCTTGAACGTGGACACGGCGGAGGACATCGCGTGTGACGTGCACCAAAGATGTCCCGTGCTGCGATGCGTGTGATCGCATCCGACGATGGCGTTCTGAGAAGTTCCGGCTAGAACTGAGTTGCGCACCAGACCGAGCGTCTCCTTGTCAATCGGACCCGCCCTGACGATGAATTCCCAGAAACCACGATCGAGGGTGTCCGGTCGCATGACGTACGCGTACATAATCTGCGCCGAAGATAGAGAAAAGAGCGCAAAGTTTGCGTGGCGCCACGATCCAGGCCCTTGATTTAACCACGGATGATCCTTTTTAGAGCTCTCAAACTGCGCCTGCGCGAGTTTTGCCATGAGATACAACGCAAAGGCTCTTCGGTACTTCTTTTTCAAAAAGAAGACGGAGAGACCCGCCATCCCGCCTGCGATCGACGCCGCGGTCTCTGGCGTGAACGGTTCTTTGACCAAGCGTGCGATGGCGGGCACGTGCGCGGTGTCTGCAAACGGCGCGTCGGATATTTTCGGCTTCTCCGCGCCTCGCTGCAGAGATTTCGCCGCCGTGGCGTAACACAGCCAGCATCGCGTCGCAGAGTATCCACCCACGAAAAAGCTAGTGAATAAGCCGAAACGCACCGCGTCTTCTCTGTATTTCAGCGAGGACTCACCGACAAGATGGTTGAGATTGAAGACTCGTCTGGGCGTCCCTCCGCGCAACGTCCTCACAAGGTGCGCAGCGAGACTAATCCCAGCGCGAGTCATGTACGCCGTCGTGAACCCACGCCACGCCAACGACATGGCGTGAGACACACAGCTTATCTCTCCGCTCGCGTCCAGGTCGTATTCGACCACATCTCCGTCATCATCAGAGACTCCGCTCGCGCGCTGCCGCCGCCGCGATTCTGCCCTCCAGCGCTGTGCGTGTTCGCACGGACACCTATACAACCAATCTCCGAACCCCTGATTTCCGTAATACTTTAAATTCTCTGGTACTGAACACGCCAGCGTCGGCAGCGCTTCCATTCCGTACACGATCGGACTTCCAGTCTTTCCCCGAAGCTCCGTCGCCTCTTTTACGAGTTGCTCTATTTGCCCTTCTGGCGACCGCGTCGACGGCGTTTCATCCTCACCACCATCCGAATCGCTCTCCTCATCGCGCGCCTGCGCGTCAAACGCCCTCAACACATCCCGAACCTCCCTCGGTGATGCCGTTTCGTCCGTCATCAAAGCCTCCGTCGTCCTTTTCGCTTCCGCCGCCTTCGCGTTGGCGTTTGCGTCCGCAGACGAAGACGACTTCTTCTTTGACTTTTTCTTCGTCGGCATCTTCACGTTCTTTCCAATACTAAATGGCAACCCCGCCCGCTTAAACTAGTTAAACACAACACGCGTCTCAACCTCTCGTCGCGTTCGATCAAACCGCTCCACGCGCGTCGGGGTGTCGATGCGAAGAGAATTACAGTTGGTTAACAACCAATCCTCGCGGTGAAACCCGACGCGAATC
>Ga0181575_10001267_pt1 | contig 18218 bp, 14 predicted proteins | sample 101ome_23_FD_145599 | JGI IMG/M metagenome (GOLD analysis project Ga0181575, IMG submission 145599) | Coastal salt marsh microbial communities from the Groves Creek Marsh, Skidaway Island, Georgia - 101411CT metaG (spades assembly) | ecosystem: Environmental > Aquatic > Marine > Intertidal zone... | reverse complement strand
GAAACGGGTAGGTTTGATAATGTTTCTGTAAAAGAGGCTGACGAATTAGTAGAGAACGGAGACTTTGGAAGACTGACAACTGGGTGGAATAGTTATTCTGGCGGCATTCTTTCTATTGATACACAACGTTTAAAAATATCTGGGGATTCTGTTAGTGGTCAATATGGTACAGAACAAACGCTCACTACTGAGGCTGGAAAAAGGTACGTCATAACTTTTGATATTGAATTGGGCACTTCTGGAACGAATAGTTTTTTTGTTGCCGACACAGATTGGGGCGGTGGGGTTGTAACAATTTCATCGGATGGTACTTACTCGTATACAGTTACGGCTGGGGATACATCATCTGTACTGTATATTCATGCAAATAGCGCAAATCCAAGTGGACACTTTTTTATAGACAACGTATCAGTTCGTCTCGCAGAAGTAGACCGCAGTTCATATCAAGATGGTCTACAAATACACGGACAATTAACAAAATCTGTTGTAGCGCCAGGTGCTGAACTGGTGGCGTATAGTGGGTGGTCTACAGAACATTACTTAGAACAACCTTACAATAGTGAATTAAATTTTGGTACAGGAGATTTTTGTTTAATGGCTTGGGTGAAGATGTCTAATAATACTTCTTCAAATCGTATTGTTGAAATTATTAATCAAACTGGTGCGTTAGATTACACATTCCTTGGTCAAGAAACTAACGGAGATTTTAGATTTCAAACAGATTTGTCATCTGGTGCTAATATTGCCTTTGTAAATAACATTGGTACTGATTGGACATTAGTAGTTGGCATCAGGAGAGGAGACACCAATGAGATATACATTAATGGGGATCTACGGAACTCGATAGCACAAGCAGTCACTGACGATAGTTTTGATTTTACTTCTGGTGTCGTGGCTATAGGTGGTTTAGACACAGACTCTTCGGCCGCAACTATCGCATTGGTTCGTGTGAGTGCCACAGCACCAACCGCAGAACAAATCAAAAAGATTTACGAAGACGAACGAAAACTGTTCCAAGAAGATGCAAAGTGTACTATATACGGTTCGTCTGATAATGTTACAGCACTCGCATACGATGATAAGTACAAGCAACTTCACGTAGGAACAAGTGCTGGGCGCAGTGTGTTTAACGGATTGGTTCGTGCAGATAATACTACAACAGCCGTCGCAACAGTAATCAGTGCGAATAATAAAATGGTTGCGGAACAATAGGAGAGATAAATGGCAATCACAATTACGAAACCTGCTGTCAATATCAGTGAAAGACTGAGTAATCTTGACGGCATCTCTCTAGAAAACTTTAAGGCGATGGATGCTACGTTTAGTAGTGTTGGCATCGGCACGGCGAACCCTCAACGATTACTTCATTTGTCATCAACTTCCAACATTGGCATTCGTATGGAAGGTCCACAACCTCGATTGGAGTTTGGTGAGACAGACTCCACTGACCAGAATTACGCAATTCGCTTGAACGGCGGAGACCTTATTTTTGACACTCGTGACGATGAGTTTTCTATTATCGGTGAGACTATGCGCCTCAAGAATTCGGGCTACGTCGGCATCGGCACGACGAGTCCTGCAACTATTCTTGATTGCAGAGAAAACTCCACAGGCGCTTCTACGCAAATCCGTGTCTACAATACAGACAACTCTGACACCACAACGCAAACTGCGGCCTTGTTTTTAGCGCCAGACTCAAGAGCCAACGGCGCTTTAATTTATGCTGAAAAAGAAAACGCAGACTTTAGCACCAATGCTGGTAGAGATGTTTCATTAGTTTTCTCGCCTGTTTTAAATAACAGTCAAACCGAAGCCATGCGTATCGACTCAGCCGGCAACGTCGGGATTGGCACTATCGCACCGAATAAATTGGGCTGGGACGCCAATGCTAGAGTATTAACACACTTTGGAATCCGTAGAAGCGTCATCGAATTGGGTTCTGACACACCCGTAAACAATGATGTTTTGGGTCAACTTTCTTTTATGTCTGCGGGAACAACAAAGGCATCAATTAGAACTGTTCTGGATGGCAGTTCTAACGGCAGTATTGTTTTTGATACAGAGGGTACTGAAGCGCTAAGAATTACAGATAACGGTAATATAGTATTTCCGGCTGGACACGGTATTGATTTTAATGCATCCCAATCCGGTGCGGCCGGAACAACACCTTCTTCAACAGCAACTTTAAACGATTATGAAGAAGGGACGTGGACGGTCGGAATCATAGGAAATCTTGGCGGAACCGCTAGTATAGGAACCCGCAATCAGGAAAGTTATACGAAAGTGGGCAATCTTGTAACTGCTACGTTTTATGTGAGCAATATTAATGTGACAGGTCTTACCGGACAAGTTACAATAACGGGATTGCCGTTTACATCAACTGGGTATCATGTAGTAATCGGTCATTATTGTGACTTGTTTTCGTTTGACGAAGAAACACTTCACGTAGGCGGTTATACAGAAGCAGGCCAGGCCGTTGCTTACTTAACTAAAGGCTCTAGCCCAAACGCCATCAACGCCTCAGATGCTACCGCCACGGCCGGAAGTATGATGTGCACCATTGTGTATCTAACATAAATACTGACATCACAACAGGAACTTAACGAATGTCAATCATAAGAGAATTTGCAAGATTTATTGAACCGACTGGTGAGTTGGAGTACGATAACACTGTACTCAACAACTTGTCAGCATCAACGATTCAGTCGGCTATCGATGAATTGTCAGTATTAGTTGGTGCAGGTAATGTTGGTTCACAAGCAACGTTTAGTGTTTATGAGTTTGTAGCAACTGCAAGTCAAACAACATTCGACCTTGCCGGAACATTCACGCTTGGCGGTGATATCACTGCCGGAAACTTTGTTATTGGCGAAACATACAAGATTCAAACGTTAGGCGATACTGACTGGAATGTTGCTGCCGGTACGACAGGCGTAACGTATAATGTTGGAGATGTTTTCACAGCGGCTGATGTAGGGTCTGGCACAGGTGTTGTTAGAGTTGCTGTTACGTATCCACCAGGCTATATTCAAGTGTTTGTCAACGGTATCTTTATGGCAGCCGTTGACTATACTGCTAGTAATGGAAGAACAGTAGTATTAGCAGAACCTGCTGAATTATCAGATTTGATTACTGTTGTTATTCTTGACAGTTTTGATGTTGCGACACAATTGCGTGTTCTTGATGTTAATGCTTCTGCACCAGACAATTCTTTAGCGATTGACAACGTTGGTGATGTTAGTGTTGTCAGTGATATTAAACTTGCTGATAACGGTAAAGTTATTTTTGGTGATAGTGGTGATTTAGAGATTTATCACAGCGGCTCAGACTCCTTTATTACTGATAATGGAACTGGAGATTTAAAAATATCTGGTGAGGCTCAGATAAAATTAGGGAACGTAGCAGGCCAGTTTTATGCAACTTTTAATAATAACTTAGGTGTCAATCTTTACTACAACAATGGTCAAAAATTTGCCACAACCTCCACAGGCATCAACGTAACTGGGACGGTGACTGCTGATGGTTTGACTGTTGATGGTGCAGCTGACGGAACCGCAATAGCATTATTACGCGCAGACAATACTGCCTTTACGAAGAAGAATACACTTCGGTTTGAAGACACAGACACAACGACTCAAAACGACCAGCAAATAGGACGTATTGAGTTCTATAGCAACGATACCGACCATACTGGCGTTGATGCTGTTATTGAGGCTGTGTCTGCAACAACAGGACTAAAAGAACTACGGTTTTTAACATCCGATACAGCAAATACGCCTCTTTCTCGTTTAGCTATAAATAGACTCGGCGACATCTCCTTCTACGAAGACACGGGTACGACTCCGAAGTTGTTCTGGGATGCTTCGGCAGAGTCGCTGGGGATTGGTACGCAGAGTCCTGCTGAAGAACTGCATATTTATAAAGCTGCTACGGATCCAAGAATAAGAATTTCACACGGAACTAACACTGTTAGTGGCTTTAACTTAGGCTACTCTGGCCAAGATGTAGTAATAACCAACACAGAAAATGGCGTCATGCTTTTTGGTACTAACAACATCGAACGCATGCGTATCGATGAAAATGGCAACTTGCTGGTGGGTGTCATCACGAACTCAACCACAACATCAGCAGAAGGACTTGTATACAACAAAGGCGGGTCTCTGTTAGTAACTCGTGACCAAGCCCCACAACTTTATCTGACTAGAACAAGTACAAACGGCACAATGATGATATTCCGTAGAGATACAGTGGAAGTCGGACAAATTAATAGCGTTGGTGGCTCAGATATAGCAATCGGCACAGGCGACACAGGACTTCGTTTCTACAATACTGAAAAACGAATACAACCTTTTGACATCGACAGTGGATTAAACAGTGATGACTCGATATCGCTAGGTGCTTCTAACAAAAGATTTACTGACCTTTTCCTATCAGGCGGTGTTGTCTTTGGTGCAACAGGCGGCGCAGTCACAAGCAAAACGCTGGGCGATTATGAAGAAGGGACGTTTACGCTAACAGTTACATCATCTGGATATACAATTTCTGCCCAAGAAAACAGATACACTAAAATAGGAAATAGAGTTTTTCTGACTGGATCTGTTACTTTTAGTGCAATAGGAACCAATAATTCACAGGTTACGTTTAGTGGAGTTCCTCTTGCGGAAGACTTTACCGAAGACGCCGTTGTTGGTGTGGCTAGAGAAAACACAACCAGTGGAGACATATTTTCCGCCCTTTTGAGTGGTGCAACATTTATCATGAACTCTATGGATGGTATCTCTGGCGGGTCAAACCAAATATTTTTAACTTCAAAAAAGTACGGCTACAGTATTAATTATACAACTGCCTAATTATCTCAAGTGGACTCTTGAGACGGACAACTAACATAAATAACCTAACACAACTAGGAACTAAATTCAGATGACAAGAGCAAGAGATTTATCAGAAATTGTTAATTCTACAGGATTATCGGTAGACACTGATACTCTTGTTGTTGATTCTGCGAATAATCGTGTGGGCATCGGGACGGATAGTCCTATATGTTTAATTGATGCACGCCAATCTGCTGAAACTAATACTTTAGTTGCTGCTATTGGTTGTGTTGATTCTGGAAGCGACAGGGTTCGTTTGGACATCTATGCTGATCCATCTACGTCAACTACAACACTTTACGGCGCTGTTGGCGGCGGTGCTGACAACACATCTGAATTGGCTTTTGCAACTCGTCAAGGTGTTTCTGGTCAGGTTGAGGCCATGCGGATTGATGATGGCGGAAATCTCTCCATAGGTAGCCCGGATAATAACGCAAGAAAAGTAAGAATTTATGGTACAGGAGACTTATTACAATTAACATCAACAAACGATGGTGCTAGCGGCGCACAACTAGATCTAACCCATGAATCTGCATCACCAGCAGACGGTGATAGCGTAGGTATTATTAATTTTGGTGGTCGAGACTCAGGATTAAACGGTTTTCAATCAGCAAATATCACTGGAAAAGTTGGTTCAGTTTCTACAGAAACCGGCGAGTTGCATTTTGGTACAAGGACAAATTCAACTACCTATGGTTTTTCCAAGATGATACTGGATGCCAGCGGCAACTTGCTGGTGGGGAAGGATGTTACTACCTTTGGTAATGACGGCCATACCTTATGGAATGATGGTCTTGTAGATTTTAGCCGTACTGCAAGCACTGCAACGATGCGTGTAAATAAAAATAGTAACGATGGTGATTTAATTTCGTTTAGCAAAGACGGCACCACAGTCGGTAGTATTGGTAGTGTATCAACAGACAGTGACGCTACTCCAGATTTATACATAGGTGGCGATAACACAGGTATTCGTTTAGGCCACGGGGCAGATGTATCTGCTGTTGTTCCTTGTTTGCAAACTACTGGAGCATTGCGTGATGCTGTTACAGCATTAGGAAAATCAGACGCTCGTTTTACTGACCTTTTCCTGTCAGGCACGGCGAATGTAGGAAGCCAAATAAGACTTAATGCCCATTCTGGTTATGATGAAAGGTCTATAGGTTTAGATTCGACAGGACTGTACATTTACAACGTCACTGATGCTCGATATGACTTATCAATAGATGGGTCAGGCAACTTGCTGGTTGGGAAGGCTTCTGATGATAGTGGTTCAGCAATCGGCGGCATCATCAGGGCTAATGGCCGAGTCTACGGCACTGTATCGGGCGGTGAAGCAGCTAAGTTTAATCGTCTTAGTTCTGATGGAGATATTGTAGACTTTAGTAAAGACGGCACCGTAGTCGGGAGTATTGGTGTCAACAGCAGTGTTATTCCTTACTTCGTGCGGTCAGATGGTAGCGTTGGTGGTATTGCCTTAGGCGGAGGGGCGACGAAGAAAGTCTTTCCTTGCGACACGACAGGCGCTGGTGCTGATAATGCTATGGACCTTGGCAATACGGCCGCCCGCTGGAAAGACCTCTACCTGTCGGGTAGTGTTGTACATACATTTGATGTTATAAACAACGGATCTACAGATTATCAATTTTCTGATGCCGGAAGCAACTGGTTTCCAACTGCAGAAAATGATCCCGTGTTATATTTAAGAAGGGGCGAAACTTACATTTTTGATGTTAATGCTAGCGGACACCCATTTGAAATACGAGTAAGTAACGGTGGGGCTGCATATTCCACCGGAGTGACTGGTAATGCAACTCAAGTCGGCCAAGTCATTTTTAAAGTGTCTATGAGTGCACCATCAACCCTATATTATCAGTGTACAGTTCACTCTGGTATGGGTAATACTATAAACATAGTGTAACCAACTAACATAAATATTGACATCAAGTTTTCCCATATTATAAATAGGAGATAGAACTCTAATGTAATATGGGAAAACAATGAGTATTAATAAACCCGCAACAAGAGAAGAATTCAAAGATTTTTGTCTAAGAAGGCTCGGCGCGCCATTACTGGAAATCAACGTTGCTGATGACCAAGTAGAGGATTGTGTTGAGGTTTCGTTAGAATACTACCACGATTATCACTTTGATGGGTCAAGAAAACTCTATCTATCTCGTGAAATTACGCAAGACGATATTGACAACAAATATCTAACAATTCCAGATTCCATCATTGGTATCACTAATGTTCTGCCTATCGGTGGGTCATTTTCTTCTAATAATATGTTTAACATTCGCTATCAAATGTCTCTTAATGATGCATTTATGTTTAACTATGGGCCTGCAGCACCATACTTTATGGCGATGCAAAACATTGCTTTAATGGAAGAAATCTTTGTAGGGCAACAAGGATTGCGTTTCAATCGCCACACCGATAAAGTCTACATTGATATGGATTGGGGTGCACGATTGACAGTCGGCGAATATATCGTGTTAGAATGTTACGAAAGAATGGACCCCGACCTTTATCCTGATGTTTGGAATGACCGTTGGCTGAAGAGATATGCTACAGCACAAATCAAAAAACAATGGGGAGAGAATCTCAAAAAGTTTGAGGGTATTCAAATGCCTGGTGGTGTAGTGTTCAACGGTCAAAAAATCTGGGATGAAGCACTAGAAGAACTGTCAAGATTAGAAGAGGAGATGACTTCATCTTATTCATTACCCGTAAACGATATGGTAGGATAAGATGGCTCGTAACGCATTCTTCAATCAGTACGAGCAAGTCTACTCTGAACAGTCGCTTGTAGAAGACCTTATCATAGAAGCAATTCGCATCTATGGTATTGATACTTATTATCTGCCTAGAACTCACGTCAATCTTGACTATCTCTACACAGAAGATACACTAACGAAGTTTGACGATGCGCTTGAGATGGAAATGTATGTGAAGACCTATGATGGGTTTGTAGGTCAGCAAGAGTTTCTTTCCAAGTTCGGCTTACAGGTTGATGAATCAATTACATTTACAATCGCACAGAAAAGATTTACACAGTCTTTGACTGAATCTTTATTGACAGAATATGGTCATAATCTTGTTTTAGAGAATGGTGATGAATTAATAAGAGAACAGACTTACGACTATTCTGATATCATTAGACCAAGAGAAGGAGATTTAATCTATTTACCTTTAGCAGGCTTTATGTACGAGATTAAGTTTGTAGAACATATTGAAACATTCTTTCAACTTGGCAAACTTTACACTTACGAGATTAAAGCAGATAGATACGAATACTCTAGTGAAGTTATTGATACTGATGTGGCTGAGTTGGATGCGATTGAAGATGAATATAGTGCAGATACATCAATCAATGCCGCTGTAGAAGACGCAGATGACACTGCAGATAACGCATTTATTGAAACTAGAATTAACGATGACGATATATTAGATTTGAGCGAAAGCAATCCGTTTTCTGGGTAAATAGTGTCCGAGTCAAACCCTTTTGGTTATAAATAAAGGTATATAGCCAAAAGGAAAATAAAATGTTTTACTTGTATAGAAAAACTCATTTAGACACAGGGTTGCGATATTTGGGATACACCAAAAGGGACGACTATGATGTTTATCAGGGGTCCGGTGTTGGTTGGCAGGAACACATAAAAGAACATGGATATAACGTAGAGACTGAGTTATTGAAAGAATGTGAATCGGAAGCTGAATTGAAACATTATGGTTTATATTATTCTGAGTTGTGGGATGTGAAGACTAGTGAAGAATATGCAAATCGTAAAGATGAATCTGGGTCTAGTGGTGAATATTCGGACGAAACTAAAAAGAAAATAAGTGTGGCGGCAAAGGAAAGATATCGTAGGGATGGCCCACCACCTAGCGCATGGACTAGCGAACGAGCTACAGAAATAAATATAAAATCATGGCAAGACCCAGAAATAAGAAGAAAGAGGTCTGAGGGTATATCTAAAGCACTAAAAGGTAAGAAACGTGGTCCTGCGTCTGAAGAAACTAAAGCAAAACAGAGCGCAGCGTTAAAAGGAAAAAAGATAAACTTAGGCAAAACATATACGATGAAGAAGGTCATGTGCCCTCACTGTGGTGTGTGTGGTGCTGGTGGTAATATGACAAGATACCATTTTGATAAATGCAAGCAAAAATAGGAAATAATTATGATATTTGGTCACGATTTTTATCACGGAACAATTAGAAGATATGTCATTATGTTTGGCAATATCTTTAACGATATGCAAGTCAAAAGATATGACTCGCTAGGTGCGCTTGCCCAAACGTTAAATGTTCCTATATCATACGGACCAAAGCAAAAGCAAATTGAACGAGTGTTGGCTGACCCAGACTTTGGTCGTGCAGTATCCACAATTCTTCCTCGTATTGGATTCTCGATGACAACGATGGGATACAATCCTATTCGCAAACTCAACCCATTTTCAAAGTTTAAGGGCGCACTAAACACAAACGACAGTAATTTCCAATCAACTTATGCACCTGTACCCTATGATTTTAATTTCCAGTTGAGTATTCTTACAAAGAATGCTGAAGATGGTACGCAAATGATAGAACAGATTTTGCCGTTCTTTACGCCAGACTTTACTGTATCTATGAAAGTACTACCGGATATCAATGTTACTCTTGATATTCCTATTGAATTGACAGGTGTTACTTCAGACGATAGTTACGAAGGGGATTACGGGTCAAACAGAATTCTAACTTGGGATTTGGATTTTACCATCAAAGGATATCTGTTTGGACCTATTTCTACCAGCACTTACATCACCGATGCAGAAATTGCATACTTTCAGTGGGACGCAGAGACGGCTACAGATACATATAACTATGTCGGTGATTCTAACTTTAATATCACGGAGACGATATCATGAGCAATATAGACAAAAAGATAAGTGATTTCCTTGGTATTGATAATGAAATCATTGAAGTTGAGGCTGAGGATTTTATTGTTGCAGAACAACCTAAAAAACAAATGACTGTTAGTAAAGAGTCGTTGAAGATTGACGATGACTATGAGTATGCAAGAAACAATCTAAAGGGCTTGATTGAGAACGGAAAAGATGTTATCAACAATATGATGTATCTTGCAAAGGAAATGGAATCTCCTCGTGCGTATGAAGTTGCGGGGCAGTTGATTAAGACGATTGCAGATACTAACAAAGACTTATTAGATTTATCTAAAAAAGTCAAAGATGTCAAGAAAGATGACGCAAAAGAAGAAAAGGGTGTTACTAATGTCAGTAATACACTCTTTGTAGGAAGCACAGCGGAACTACAGAAACTTATTGGAAAAAAATAAATTATGGCGACAACCCAATACCTTGGCAATCAAAATCTAAAGGCTGCCGGTGTTGCGATTGACTTTACGAAGGAACAGATTGAGGAATTCATCAAGTGCGCAGATGACCCAATCTATTTCATCATCAACTATTGTAAAATCGTAACACTAGACCACGGGCTACAACCCTTTGATTTATATGAATGCCAGAAAAACAAAATCAAAGTAATACACGAAAATCGTCGTATTATTCTTATGGAAGGTCGCCAGCAAGGTAAGACCACCACATCCGCTGCATATATTCTTTGGAATACACTATTTCACGCTAATAGAACAGTTGCGATACTTGCGAACAAAGCCGCTGCTGCGAGAGAAGTATTGTCTCGTTATCAGTTGATGTACGAACATCTACCTGTGTGGTTACAACAAGGTGTCACTACTTGGAACAAGGGTGATATTGAACTAGAGAATGGTTCTAAAGTATTTACTGCAGCAACATCATCTAGTGCGATTCGTGGTCGTTCTGTCAATATGTTGTATGTGGATGAGGCTGCGATTATTCCTAATACAGTTGCGGAAGAGTTCTTTACTTCTGTGTATCCTACGATTTCTGCTGGAGAAACAACAAAGATTTTGCTGTCATCTACACCACTTGGTTATAATCATTTCTGGAAGTTCTGGAATGATGCTGAAGAAGACCGCAATGGATTTGTAAATCTTTTCATACCATACTGGGAGATTCCTGGCAGAGATGAGAAATGGGCAAACGAACAACGCAGACTTCTAGGTGATTTAAAGTACAATCAGGAAGTTTTGTGTAAGTTCTTAGGTTCAAGTCTGACACTCATTAATGCTGATACTATATCACAAATGTCTGCTATTCCTCCGTTTCTTCAGAAAGATGGGCTGGATGTATTTGAGCAACCACAAGAAAAACGCACATACATTATGGTTGCGGATACAGCAAAAGGAGTTGGTGGAGACTACTCTGCTTTTACGATTGTTGATATTACTGAATCGCCCTTTAAAATCGTGGCAAAGTATCGTAACAATCGTATTAGCCCTATGCTTTATCCATCTGTAATCTATGAAGTAGCAAAAAAATATAATGAATGTTTTGTGTTGATTGAGATTAACTCATCAGAGCAAGTCGCGCAAATCCTATATAATGAATACGAATACGAAAACATTTTATTTGTTAGCAAGACATCCAAAGGGCAAAGAATCTCTAGTGGGTTTGGTAGTTCAGGTAAAGCAGAATTTGGTGTCACAACAGATAAAAAAGTCAAAAGAATTGGTTGTTCTACTCTAAAATCTCTTGTAGAAGAGAAGAAACTACTGATTACTGATGCTGATATCATATCAGAAATTTCAACATTTATTGAGCGCAAAGGAAGTTATTCTGCAGACGAAGGTTACCACGATGACTTGGTGATGACACTTGTGCTATTTTCTTGGCTATTCACCGACCCATATTTCAAAGACCTTACTGACATTAACATTAGACAAGATATGTACAAGTCTCAAATCGAAATGATTGAAAATAGTATTGCACCTTTTGGTTTTATAAATAATGGATTAGAAGACGAGCAGTTTGTAGATAATTCTGGGCAGTCTTGGGATGTTGTGGAATCAAACGATTACCTTTAAAAATCGCGTTTTTATAAATAATCTACAAGTGGAAAAAACAATTACTAACGTGATTCCGATTATAAAATCTTTAACGAAGGAGAAAAATAATGGCAATTAACCTACAATCGCCCGGTATTAAACTTACCGAATCCGAACAGATCGCTTCAGTAGGTTCTGTCGGTGCCACTACGGGTGCTTCAGTTGGTGCTTTTTCGTGGGGTCCTATCGAAGACCCTACTTTGGTAACGAGTGAATCTGATCTCGCATCCAAGTTTGGTGCACCTACTCTTAGCAACAACGTAGACTTTTTGTCAGCCGCTGCATATATGGCATATTCTGCATCTCAGTATGTAGTTCGTGTTGCTGGTACAGGGGCTCTTAACGCTAACTCTGCTGGTTCTGGTCTTTTGATTAAGAATGATGACGCATATGAAGGCACTACTTTGACCGCAGCAGGTCATTGGGTTGCTCGTCACGCAGGTGTTTTGGGTAACTCTTTGAAAGTAGTTATCTGCGAAAACGCAACTGGCTATTCTGACCCAGCATTCGCTGCTTATCAAGGCTTTTTTGATGTTGCTCCTGGCACATCAGACTACGTAGCAAATCTTGGTGGGTCTAACGACGAACTTCACGTAGCAGTTATCGACGAAGACGGTGAAATCACTGGTGTTCCTGGCACGCTTCTTGAGAAGTTTGAACTTGTTTCTAAAGCATCAGACGCTCGTAAGATTGACGGTGGTACGAACTACTACAAAGATGTGATTAACAATACATCAAACTGGATTCGTTGGGCTAACCACGTAGAAACAAATACCAGAACTGCTAACATTTCATCTGCAGTTTTTGATACTGACCACATTGATTTCACTACCTCGACATCACACGGCTTCTTGGTTGGTGAGACTGTTGTAATCAGTTCATCAAACCCTGCTGCGTATGACGGGTCATTTACGATTCTGTCTGACGGATTCAGTGCTACTACATTCCGTGTTACTGCTGGCGACCCTGGCGCTGCATACGTAGACTCTGGTGTTGCAACAGTAACTGGTTCTGCTAACTGGGGTACTACTGCTAACGGTACTACGTTCACTGATGGTGACGGCACTAACGTTCACGTAGAATCACTCGCAGGTGGCGCTGAAGGGACTGCTATTTCAGCATCTGAGCGAATCGCTGGTCTTACTTTGTTGAATAACAAGTATACTTATGACGTTGACGTATTGATTTGTGGCGCTGGCGACTCAACAGTTGCTGACAAGGCAATCGAAATTGCTGAAGCTCGTAAGGATTGTGTTGCTGTATTCTCACCAGAGCGTGCCGACGTAGTTGGTGTTCCTGGTTCAGAAGTAGCAAATGTTACAGCATGGGCTGGCTCACTGTCTGCCACTTCAACATACGGTATCGCAGATTGTAACTGGAAGTATGCATATGACCGTTATAACGACACTTATGTATATGTTCCTTGTAACCCAGATGTTGCTGGATGTATCGCACGAGTAGATGGTAATTCTGCTCCTTGGTTCTCACCAGCTGGTTACACTAACGGGCGTATTCTTAATTCAGTACGTCTTGCTTGGAATCCAACAGAAACTGACCGTGACACGCTTTACAAGTTGGGTGTTAACCCGATTATGTCTCAGCCTGGTCGTGGTACAATCCTGTTTGGTGACAAGACATTCACGCAGAAGAAGACTGCATTTAGCAGAATCAATGTTCGTAGACTCTTTATTACGATTGAAAGCGTAATTGGAGATTCTGCAGGGGATGTACTGTTCGGTCAAAATGATGCCGCACAGCGTTCATCTTTCACAAACATCGTAAGCTCATATCTCCGCTCAGTGCAGGGTGGTCGAGGCATTCAACAGTTTCAGGTTGTATGTGACGGCTCAAATAACCCAGCATCTGTTGTTGAGGCAAACGAGTTTGTTTGTGACGTTTTTGTTCAGCCTATTTCTTCAGTTAACTTCATCCAGATTAACTTCACTTCAGTTTCTGGGGCTGGTGGCTTCACGGAGATTGGGGGTTAATCGATAGAAATAGAATAGGAGAACAAAAATGGCTAGAAAAATTTCAGATTTTACAAGCGCAATTGGTGTTGGCGCTCGCTCAAATCTATTTGAAGTTAGTTACTCATCAGAGAATGGTCTTGGAAGCGTTGCAAGTGACTTCAGCTTTTTGACCAAAGCTGCGGCACTTCCTAATTCCACGGTGGGGCTTATCGAAGTCCCTTTCCGTGGAAGAAGGTTAAAACTCGCTGGCGATAGGGTGTATAACGAGTGGACAGCAACAGTAATCAATGATGAAAGTTTTGCAATTCGCGCCGCGCTTGAATCCTTACAAGACACATTTGTCAAGTTTGACTTTGATGATGTCTTGTCTGGTAATCGTAGCGCGGCTAGAAATTCCGTAACTATTAAGCAATTTGGGCAAGGTGGTGATAAAGCACCTAACGTTGTTAGACAATACACCTTACAAAATTGTTTTATTAGTGAAATTGGGACGATTGACCTTTCATACGACACCACTGACGCTATTGAAGAGTATACCGTAACTTGGGTTTACGAATACTTTACTGCTGACGTATAAGGAGAATAAAAATGTCATTTAGTTTAAATAGTTTTAAATCTGCTTTAGGTGTCGCGGCTCGTCCAAATAACTTTTATTTGGAATTTGATTTTCCTTCCGTTGTTACTGGCATTGTTAATAAAGGGACAACCAATAATGTCAAATATTTGTGTAAGGCTACGACAATTCCTTCATATACGTTAGGTGTTGTTGAGATTCCTCATATTGGCGGAAGAAGGATGAAAGTTCCTGGCGACAGAACCTATGCAGAATGGTCAGCTACATTCATCGCAGATGAAGCAATGAGTCTTCACAAAGATTTTGAAAAGTGGTTGAATTATATCAAAGCGACTAATTATGAAAGTGATACACTAAGTTCTGTTACAACAGGAACTGGGGGTGTAAGAGATGATTATCAAAAGTCAATTGATGTAGTCCACACAGGTATGGATGGTGAGCAGAAAAGAGTTTATCGTCTTGTAAATGCATTCCCAACTGAGTTAGCTCAGCTTGATATGTCATATGATAATTTTGATACGATTGCTGAATATACAGTGACGTTCCAATATTCTCATATTAGAACTGGTGCTACTACTGAAGACGAGTCTTTAGGATAAAATGACCGCAACATTCGTTGTAAAAAGAAGGGGGCTTTTGCCCCCTTTTTTATTGACATCTATTTTCTATTATTATAAATACAACATCAACACTATTAAATACAGGAAATAGAAATGGCGTTTACATTATTTGGATATAAGATTGGAAGAGAAGAGCCTCAAAAAGAAGCTCTGAAATCTTTTGTTCCTCCTACAGACGATGATGTTGCTATCTCAGTTAGTGGCAGTGGTGTCTATGGAACTTATGTTGACTTGGAAGGTCTTGCTCGTGGTGATTCTGATTTAATTCGTAAGTATAGGGATATGGCTCAGCAATCAGAATGTGATGCTGCGGTTGATGATATTGTCAACGAAGCAATTGTATATACACAAGAAGACTATCCTGTACAAATCATCCTAGACCAGATTGAACAGTCTGAAGCATTCAAAAAGAAAATCCGCGAAGAGTTTTATCACGTAATGAAACTTTTGGATTTCAATAATCAAGCATATGACATTTTCCGTCGATGGTATGTAGATGGTAAAATCTATTATCATATGGTAATCGATGAGAAATCACCAAAGAAAGGAATTCGTGAGATTCGTTATATCGACCCTAGAAAGATTAAAAAAGTAAAAGAGTTGCCTAAGAACAAAACGTCTCCTGGCATCAACGAGTCGCTCTACAATAAGCCTATTGAGTATTTCTTGTATTCAGAAAAAGGATTTGATAAAGACGCTAACAACGGATTGAAGATTTCTCCCGATTCTGTTTGCTATGTACATTCTGGTATTGCAGATAAGAACGGAAAGAATATTATATCACACTTACACAAAGCAATCAAGCCTCTAAATCAATTGCGCATGCTTGAAGATGCAACTGTGATTTATCGTATCTCTCGTGCACCCGAGCGTCGTATTTTCTATATCGACGTAGGTAATCTTCCCAAGATGAAAGCAGAGCAATATCTGCGAGACATCATGCAGAAGTATAAGAATAAACTTGTATACGATGCGAATACAGGCGAGATTAGAGATGATAGACGTTACCAGACAATGCTTGAAGACTTCTGGCTTCCACGTAGAGAAGGTGGTCGAGGAACAGAAATCACTACATTGCCTGGTGGGCAGAACCTAGGAGAAATTGAAGACGTATTGTACTTTCAAAAGAAACTCTACAAGTCTCTCAATGTTCCTGTGTCACGATTGGAATCTGATGCTGGATTTTCATTAGGAAGAGCATCAGAGATTACACGAGATGAAGTCAAGTTCAGCAAGTTTGTTGCTAGACTTCGTTTGCGCTTTTCACACTTGTTTGATAAGTTATTAGAAACGCACTTGTTATTGAAAGGTGTATGTACCAAGCAAGAGTGGTTAGAACTAAAAGAGAATATCTATTACGATTACATTTCCGATTCTCAATTTGTTGAGATGAAGGAAGCAGAAGTAATGAGAGAACGCTTAGCTATGCTGACAGAGATTGACCCATATCTAGGCAAATACTTTTCTAAATCATATATCCAGAAGAATGTCCTTCGCTTGACTGAAGAGGATATTGATGAGATGGATAAGGAGATGGAACAAGAAGAACAAAATAACGAATATGATGAGCCAGAAGAGGCACCAGCGCCGGCAGCTAAGCCTACTACGACAGAAGAAAGCTTTGAGTTTCACTTTAAGGAAACAGAAGACCAAGACCACTTGGCAAAGTCTATGACAAAGTTTTTTGACAGTTTGGTAGAAGAGGCAGACGATGAGCGCACCGAAAAATAAATCTCTGACTGAAGATGCATTCGGGGTTGCCGCTTCTATTGCTTATACTAAAAAAGAAGTAGGCAAACTCGAAACTAAATTATTAGGAGCCCTTGAAGAAGTACAAACAATTCAAGGTCCAACGGGTTTGCAAGGCCCTCAAGGATTACAGGGTGAGAGGGGACCAAAGGGCGACCGAGGTGAACGTGGTTATGTAGGACAAAAAGGGGATACTGGAGATATTGGACCTATTGGTCCTGTCGGCCCCAAAGGAGATAAAGGTGATGAGGGTGAACAAGGAATACAAGGTGAGCCCGGTATTCAAGGCGAGCAAGGACCAGTTGGCGCTCAAGGAGAGCGAGGAGAGATTGGACCGCAAGGTGAAATTGGTCCGCAAGGCGCCACAGGAGAGCGTGGTCTACAAGGCGAACAAGGCATCCAAGGAATACAAGGAATTCCTGGTATTGCTGGCAAAGATGGAAAAGATGGCGCACCTGGCGAGAAAGGTGAAAAGGGTGAACCTGGGCCTAGAGGAGAAAGAGGCGATGTAGGTCCACAAGGACCGAAGGGTGATACTGGACCTCAAGGTCTACAAGGTGAAGCAGGAACTCCAGCAGACGAAGAATCAATCCGCAAAGAGATTGAGGAATTTGTTTCTAAAACAGAAGACAGTATTTCTGAGTTTACTCAACAGATCGGTGAAAAAGTTGATGACTCGGATAAATACTTAAAAGATTTTGAACTCAAACTCAAGAGAGATTTAGAAAAGAGTTTGAATGAAATGCGAGCAAGAATCGCTAACGGATGGGGAGGCTCCTCCGGTGGTGGTTCTGTTCGTATACTAGAAAACGATGACGTAGAATTCAAAAAGCGTCATCAAGTTGAAGGTGATGCAATCCTTATTTTTGATGCTGCAAAACAGAAGTTTGTATCAGAATCATTTCAGTCAGTTATAGATAGATTAGAATTAACAATTGGAACGGCTTTAGAAGTGCAATACGATAAACTAATAGACACTGAAGGTGACTACACATATATTGGTGAAGCAACTCCTGGCACAGCAAAGAATGCTGCGACATGGAGGATAAAACGTGTGTACGAACAAGGCGATGACTTAGAAATTATTTGGGCGGATAATACTGCAGATTTTGTAAAAGTTTGGGATGACAGAGCAACATATGAATATGATGCAGGATGATTTTTTTATAAATAATAAATAGTTTAACCAACCTTTTGGAGTAAAAAAATGGCAAAGATAACCTCGGCGGCAACTCTTACCCGTGATATGGTAACGATTGAAACGTCAACAAGAGATATTACTTTGACCAAGACGGGCGCATTATCAGATGATGGTGTGTCACTTCTTGCATTATATTCATACCTTAAGTCTGTGTGGCGAATTACTGATTTCGACATTGCAGCAAACGGCGCAAGTTCAGGAACTACAATCAATTTAGCGAATACTACTAACGTATTGCCCGGAATGAA
>Ga0181575_10001260_pt1 | contig 18255 bp, 17 predicted proteins | sample 101ome_23_FD_145599 | JGI IMG/M metagenome (GOLD analysis project Ga0181575, IMG submission 145599) | Coastal salt marsh microbial communities from the Groves Creek Marsh, Skidaway Island, Georgia - 101411CT metaG (spades assembly) | ecosystem: Environmental > Aquatic > Marine > Intertidal zone... | reverse complement strand
TGGCCGACACAACCCTAACGCCTATTTTAAAATACAGCTACAATGGCACAATTATCGACCCCCAAGACGATCCCCAAAGCACCGACACCCGAACTAAAAAATCAACCGTGCCGCGTCAATTGGACATTGAAAAAAATCATCAAGATCGGCTCATGGCACTGTTTATTGAAACGGAAGTTCCCTTTCTGCTTGACAACCCGAGTGCAATTCGTGACTTTATGGACAAAATTATCCCAACATTAGAATCTGAAAACTGGATAATCGAATCCCATATCGATGACATGACCTTTGATGACACCCCCCTATCGTTAGAATTCGTGTTAGAGCAAGACAAAAAAAATAAGTGGTTTCAGTATAAGCCATCATGCAAAATTATGGATGAAGAATTTGCGCTCCATGAAATTGCCACCATGATGGTTGAAAACCAAGGCTATATTTCGACCAAAAACGGCTATATTAAATTGTCTGAAAAAACACAATCAGATTTGCAAACGCTAACTGACATGGGCGCCCTCACCGGCAATGTACAATTTAGTGAATCCGAGGTCACCGCCCTCATTTCACAAACGGATACCGTTGGTGCGGATCACTCCAGTGATGCGCTAATTGAAAAAATTAATACCCTACAAACCATGACCGATATTCCAACCGGATCGGGATTCCATGGAAAACTGCGCGATTATCAGCAATTTGGCTTAAACTGGATTCATTACCTGTATAGCAATCAATTTGGTGGTGTATTGGCCGATGATATGGGCTTGGGAAAAACCATTCAAACCTTGGCCTTTATTAGCCAGCTCAATAGCAAGCACCCGCATTTAGTTATTGGCCCAACGAACGTCATTTACAATTGGTCTGAAGAAATCAAAAAGTTTTTACCCAAACATAAAGTATTGATTTACGCGGGTGCGGATCGACAGGAGTATCTAAAATCAATCAAACGCTATGATATTGTTATTACATCATTCGGTATTGTGAAAAATGACATTCAAGCACTTCAACCCATTCAATTTGAATGCGTCTTAGTGGATGAAGCGCAATACATCAAAAACCCCGCCACAAAATTATCCAAAGCCATTAAAACGATTCAAGGAACGTTTAGACTGGCCATGACCGGAACCCCAATTGAAAATAACATTCAAGATTTGTGGAACTTATTTGATTTTACACTCCCCAATTATTTGGGAACATTGCGCCAATTTGAAAATGCCTTTAAAACCAATAAAGCCAAACAAATTAAAATTAAAGTAAGCCCATTTATTTTGCGCCGTGAAAAACAGGAAGTTTTGGATTCACTACCTGAAAAAACTGAAATTGTATTAAAATGCCCGCTGTCTGAACCACAACAGCAACTCTATCAAACTGTTTTAAAAACCGTTAAACAAGGCATTCGAACCCAAGATGGCAAATCCAATTATTTGAATATGCTGAGCGCGTTATTAAAATTGCGACAAGTGTGCATTCACCCCGGATTATTATCCGAATTTAATCAACGCAATATCGAATCCGCCAAATTTGACCTGGGTAAAGAATACATCCGGGACATTTTAGCAGAAGGGCATAAGCTGGTTGTGTTTAGCCAATTTGCCAAAATGCTGGATTTTATTCAAGATTGGTTGACCATTGAAAACCTGCCCTTTGAGCGAATTGATGGTACCGTAACCGGAAAAAAACGCAACGAAGCCGTCCAGCGATTTCAGAATACTCAAGACCCTACAGTGTTTTTAATATCACTCAAAGCAGGTGGTGTGGGTATCAACTTAACCGCTGCGGATTATGTTATTCATTTTGACCCATGGTGGAACCCCGCTGCTGAATCACAGGCCACCGACCGCGTGCATCGTATGGGGCAAAAAAATAAAGTCATTATCTACAAGCTGATTACAGAAGGGACCATTGAGGAAAAAATATTAGAACTGCAAGAAGAAAAGCGAAGCCTGCTGAACCAGATTATCAATGCAGATTCCGCAACCGAAAAAACCATTGATATGCATGAGATTGAAAAAGTCTTGTTGACATAGCCATATTCTGTTTAGTAGGATCTAATTATTATGTTAAAATCATCAAATCCAGCCTTAACCAGCCGTTCGTTTAAAGATTTGGAGCGCATGTCCAACCGTGCCATGACATTGCCAGGAACCGTGCAAAAAACGGGTATTTTATTGCTCTTGCTATTGGTCTCTGGGTACTGGAGCTGGGGTAGCCAATCGGTTGGAGCCTTCGCTGGCTTAGGCGCTATTGGGGGATTCATCATTGCCCTTGTAACCGTGTTTAAAAAACACTGGTCTCCCATTACAGCGCCTCTATACGCTGTATTTCAGGGGCTTTTTTTAGGTGCTACATCAGCATTATTTGAAGCAACGTATCCGGGTATTGTTGTTCAAGCCGTTGCTTTAACGGCTGGCACTTTGTTTGCCTTATTGGGCGCCTATCAATCTGGATTCATTCGTGCCACTGAAAACTTCAAACTGGGTATTGTCGCTGCAACCGGGGGAATCTGTATTGTCTATTTGGCTCAATTTATACTGAGCTTTTTTGGTGTGTCGTTTTTGAGCACATCGGGGCCCTTCAGTATTGTATTTAGTTTAGTTGTTGTGGTGATTGCGGCATTAAACCTTGTTATGGACTTTGATTTCATTGAACAAGGCGTTGCGCAAGGGGCTCCGGATTACATGGAGTGGTTCGGTGCTTTCGGGCTGATGGTCACCTTAATATGGCTGTATATCGAAATTCTTCGGTTATTAGTCAAACTCAGAAATCAAGATTAGCGTCATTAGTTGATAGACTAATTAACGGCTTCCCATCTTTCATGGGCTCTTGAACTGGAATATATAACATAAACCGGCTCCCTTTACCTTTTTCAGAAAAGACATCAACGCCCCCATACATATATGTCATTGCTTTTTTAACTTCAGCCAGTCCAAGCCCCGCATTTTCCGAATGGGCATGGCTCGTTATAAACGGCTTAAAAATCTCTGTTAGTTGGTCTTGAGAAATTCCAGGCCCTGTATCGGAAATGGTAATTTCAACGCCATCGCGAAGCGTATCATCCGGGTCTCGGTAGTTTGAATACTTGGCAGACAATCTAATTGTTCCGTTTCTAGGTGTAAATTGCAGCGCATTCAGCATTATGTTGCAAAGTGCCGATTGCAATAAATCTTCAGATCCATAAACTTCTATTGGCGGCATAGTCTCAAATTCAAAGTTAATATCATGCTGTTTAAAATTATGATCAAACAATAATACCAAGTCATTGAGTATCGTATTAAGATTAAATAATTGTAACGCATATTTCTGACTGCCCGTATACTTTAACATAATGGCTGTTCGTTGTGCTAAACGATTAATATTATTCTCAAATACCTGACTGGCTTTTTTAACTATTTCTGGATCATGAAGATTATTGCTAAGCATGTCCGACCATAGTTTCAAGCCCGCCAGCGGATTTTTGATTTCATGCCCAATACCGCGAATGATTTTACCAAATAAGGCTTGATCATGGGCCTCGTGTTCACGCCTTTTGGATTCTCTCAATTCAGCATTTGATATATTCAATTCAATATTTTTTAAATTCAAATCACGTATTGATGACCGAGCTAAGCTTGCATAAAAATTAAATATAAGATACAAAATAGCAAATACAGAAGTGAAAATAAATAATGATAAATATTGATTGTTAATATTTAATGAATAAAAGTCTTTTTTTAGAACTGTAGCGATTAATAAGACAATTAACGGCATCGCTGTTAAAAGTTTTTTGAGAGTTTTTTCTTTTGTATTACAAATAATAACTGGAACTATTGCTAATACTACAAATAAATTTTGTATGTATAACTCTGATCCTAATACAATATAAAAAAAAGCGAGTCCTACAGAACATGTAGCTACCATCATTACACGAGAAGTTTTTGTCAATTTGTAATAGTTTAATAAAATACAAACAGCATATATAAGTATTATTAATAATACAGCAGCTCCATAAACTAGTCTTAGTTTATAGAAAATAAAAATATAAGGGAATGAAAATAGAATAAGGATACATGCTAAATAATTAGATAAAGCAACTTCATCAAAAGCAATTCCTTTTTTGATGATTCTTTTCAAAAATTTTTTTCGCATAAATTGTATTTTAAATTAGTTATATATTAAATGGATTCAGTACAATGACTCCCGATTACGTATTGAGTCAAGTATGTCTTTATCAACGACCCCCATATAAATCAACTCGGCTTCAGTGATTCTTCTTTTTTCACCATCTTGATATCTTGGATGAATTGATTGGAGAACTATAAAGGACACGAGTTCATGACGCACAGCCTCAATCAAAGGTGTAGGATCTGGACCATCTGGGCATACCAAACGGAGATATTCTTCCTTATTAAACAAATCTTTAGCCCGGTTTAATATTAATTTCTGGTGCTTCTCTGGGTCTTTTAATGCTGTTTTGGTTGTTCGAGTTCCATCCTGAGTATCTCTTAGCACATCAGTTGCATCGTTAAGAACCCCAAGCAGCTGTGATAATATTACAGTATACTCTATGTACGCTCTTTGTGTTTCTTGGTCAAGTTTGTTTGAGAAAAAACTAGGACTCTTCAGACAAGCTTTAATAAATACGTAAGGCCAAATCCCAGCGGAATGCATACGATTGCTAGCTATAACATGAAGCGGTGTTTCATTTCTAAATGCCATTTTAGCAACTAAAGCACTTACACATTGGTCATATCCTTTTTTCACGACACCCATCAGTGATGGCGTTAAGCCATCAAAAAACTTAGTATCTAGTATATTTGTTGCATCAATAATCAATTGTGACTCTTCAACAATAATGTCTATAAATTGTTTTTCAGATACGTATTGACTTAACTGATCACTATAATTTTTTATACCACCTCTCGTTCCTATATGCTCTAAAACCAGCTCCATAAAAGCGTTTCTATTCTCTTCGCTAACAACACTTTTATATGCATCACTAAATTCACCTGTTGCCCAATGTATAGCATACATCAAAACTAATCCGATCAATACCTTCTCAGCGTTGAACGTCTCATTATTGTTGTACTCGCTTTCTACGGGAAACGATACTGTCCCAGCAACATATCCAACAGAAACGGAAAAATAATCAGCTAATAATTTTATCTTTTTAGGCGAATTGCTTAATTCGTCTTTCTTTTTTTTAAGTTCTGTTGCTCGTTGTACAATTTCTTTTAAGTCCAATGATTGGTCCAATTTTTTTTGAAGTTCTTTAGTTCTTAATTCAAATTGTTTAGCAAATTCTCTTTTCTCCTCTTTTTTTAACCCAACAATTCTGCTTATAACGCTATTCATATCATCTTGTGTAGAACTTGGTTGTGTATGCCTATCAAGAGTGTTCTGGTCAAGATCAAGCGCTTGAATAGAAGTTTGGCCTCTATCGATATCATCTTCTGTAGAACTTGGTCGTGGCATATGCCCATCAATAGTCCTCTCGGAAAAATTAAGCGCTTCAACCGGAGTGTAGCCGCCATCTTCTAAACTATACTCATCTTGATCTATCGGCGGTGTACTACTATTACAACAAAACCAGTTCCTACATGGTCCAGTTTTCATGTCCTTGGGACTACTGTCTGTTGGATTATCTGTTGGATTATCTGTTGCATTAGTTGCATTAGTTGCATTAGTTGAACTATCCGATCGAAAACGTGGTAGGTCTGAATTATCTTTTTTATACACTTCACTAGCCTGCGTCGATGATTGAGATACAGTTAAAGTCATAGTCTACACTCTCCTTATTGTTAGATTTTTTATTTTTTTGAAATTAATCATTTGAAAGATATATTAAACAGTTGTTGATTAAATATTTCTAAAACAATAATAACATAAATTGCTATAAAAAAAATATTTTAACAATTTTCTTTTATTTTCTTTAATTAACACGATTAGCACCTTGCCTACATGTATCATGATACCGTCAACCTAGTTTCTGTATAATTATCAAGCAAATAATCGATTACTCGCTGGGAAGCTTTGCCATCTCCATACAAAGATTTCTGTTTCGACATTTCTTGATACAAATTAGAGTTATGAAATACTTCTGTCACTATTTGGACTAAAGTATCTGCAGATACACACCGCGCTTGGCCGGACTGAATACCCTGAATACGCTCAGTTGTATTGCGAAAGACCAGTACAGGCTTGCCCAAAACCGGGGCTTCCTCCTGAATCCCCCCAGAATCCGTGATAATTATATCCGAAACCTGCATCAGCCGAATAAATGTCGGGTACACCATCGGGGGTACGATGTGAATGGACGCACAGCCATCCAAGCAGGCATGAATCTTGGCCTGTAGTGCCGGGTTAGCATGACACACAAATACAATCTGAATTGGCTGTGTATCCACCAATTTTTTTAAGGCGTCACACAGGGCATGCAAACTATCCCCCCAGTTTTCTCGACGATGACAGGTCACCAACACGGTTCGTTTATCCGGCACCAATACTGGAAAACCCGAACACGCTTTTGGCAGATTCGCCTGACTATTCAAAACAGCATCCACAACCGTATTGCCCACCGTAACCACATGCGCCACAATCCCTGAAGCACGCAAGTTTTGAGCATCGTGCTCCGTTGGCGCAAAATGGATACTGGCTAGCTGGGTCATTAATCGGCGATTCATTTCTTCTGGAAATGGCTCATGCATATTCCCGGACCGAAGCCCAGCCTCGACATGAACCACCGGAATGCGGTGATAAAATGCAGACAACGCCCCGCATAGCGCACTGGTTGTGTCCCCCTGAACCATGCAAAAATCAGGTTCTTCTTCTATCATAACGGGCTTTAACTGTTGAATTAACTGCGCACTTAAGCATGACAAATCCCCATGCGTGTCTAGCAATTCAAGCTGAGTGTGAATCGGAACATCCAGCGCCGCTGCCAACGGCCGAACCATATCCGGATGCTGACCCGTAAAGCATACATGCGTGATAACCGTTGGGTATGTGCTTGCCACTGCAATAATAGGCGCCAGTTTAATGAGCTCGGGACGGGTACCAAAAACAATAAGCAGCTTCACAATCAACTACCGGGGCTTATGCTCGCGTTCAAGATCGCGACTCACGGCTTTTTGCTTAAGATCATCCCGTTTGTCGAATAATTTTTTAGACTGAACCAAGCCCAATTCGAGCTTCACCCGTTGCCGAACCCAATAGACACGCAACGGCACCACGGTCAATCGCTTTTGGGCAACTTTGGCCATCAGCTGGTTAATCTGGTGGCGATGCAACAATAATTTTCGATCCCGCAGTGGATCCGGTTGATGATGACTGGCATGCTCATACGGCTTAATATGACAGCCAACCAACCACAACTCATTGTGAATCACCGTCGCATAACTTTCTTTAATACTTATATGCCCATTGCGAATCGATTTTACTTCACAGCCACTCAATACAATGCCGGCCTCATACGTACTTAATATTGTGTAATTAAAGTACGCTTTTTTGTTGTTGGCGATATGCGCCGTCGTGCCGCTTTTTTTTTTTGACATGGTCTTACATATTAAAAAGTACACTAGAGACTTTACCAATTGCAAGCCAATCCCGTACACTTAAACCACTATGGCTCGAATTTTGGTTACAGGTGCTGCTGGGTTCATTGGATCCCACGTTTGCGAGTACTTTTTAAGTGTCGGTCATTCCGTCATTGGCTTGGATAATTTTAATGATTATTATGACCCAAGCATTAAACAAAAAAATTGTGCGGATTTGAAGAACCGATACCCTGAATTTCAATGCATTTGGGGAGATATTCGGGATGCCAATGCTGTTTCTAATGCATTTAGTGGAGACCCGTTTCATACCGTGATTCATTTGGCCGCTATGGCTGGGGTTCGCCCATCCTTGCAAAATCCAGCGTTATACCAAGATGTGAATCTGACCGGTACCATGACCCTGTTTGAAGCTGCGCGCATGCACGGTGTCCAAAAAATTCTATTTGCCTCATCCTCGTCCGTGTATGGCAACAATCACAAAGTTCCTTTTTCTGAAACAGACCCTGTGGATCACCCCATATCCCCCTACGCAGCCACAAAAAAAGCGGGTGAACTGCTGGCATATACCTACCATCACTTGTATCAAATCCCAATCGCTTGCCTGCGTTTTTTCACCGTGTATGGCCCCCGACAGCGGCCTGAAATGGCCATTCATAAATTTGCTAAGTCACTATTGTCTGGCACCCCGATTGATGTATACAATCAAGGCCTTTGCGAACGCGATTACACGTATATTGATGATATCGTATCGGGTATTGTGGCAATTTGGGAATCCGATTATACCTATGACATTGTTAATTTAGGCAATTCAGATACAATTTCAACACTGGATTTAATTAAGAAAATAGAACGCTCCGTTGGTCGGACAGCCAACCTAAACTTACTGCCCGCTCAACCCGGGGATGTGGATAAAACCTACGCAGATATTACTCATGCAAAAACAACCTATGGGTATTCACCCAAGACCAATTTAGACGTTGGTATTCCACAATTTATTGATTGGCTAACGGCTCAGGAGGTAGCGTCATGAAGCATATTTTAGTCACCGGGGGTGCCGGGTTTATTGGCAGTAATTTTATTCATTACTTGGCGAATCACTATGGTCCAGACATTACGATTCACAATGTCGACGCCCTAACCTATGCCGGCAATCTAGCCAATTTAGACAACTTGGCGAACACAAACTATCACTTTCATCATGCATGCATTACAGATCGTGCGGCTTTAACGGGCATATTTGCTCACCCCATTGACTGCGTGGTGCATTTTGCAGCTGAATCGCACGTGGATCGCAGCATTCATGACAGCAGCCCATTTATAACCACCAATGTTTTAGGTACTCAGTGCTTGCTAGATGTTGCCATGGCACACTCTGTCAAGCAATTTATTCACATTTCAACCGATGAGGTCTATGGCTCAACGCAGACGGGCTATTTTACCGAAACCAGCCCCCTAAATCCCAGCAGTCCGTATGCCGCCAGTAAAACCAGTTCAGATTTAGTAGCCCTGGCGTATTATAAAACCTTTGGGCTTCCCGTCCGGGTCACCCGATGCTCCAATAATTATGGGCCCTTTCAATTTCCAGAAAAACTAATTCCCTTAATGATTCAACGCGCGTTGGCGAACCAATCCCTCCCGGTGTATGGCGATGGCAGCAATGTGCGCGATTGGTTGCATGTGACCGATCATTGCCGTGCCATTCACGCTGTAATGACTGCCGGAAAAGACGGGGAGGTATACAACATTGGGGGACATGGCGAACGCGATAATTTAACCATTGTTAGAACGATTCTATCGGCATTAAACAAACCCGAGTCTTTGATTAACTTTGTAACCGATCGACTGGGACACGATTGGCGATACGCCATTGACTTTACTAAAATTCAACGCGACTGTGACTGGGCCCCCAGCATTGACTTTGAATCGGGCATTCAGCAAACCATTGCCTGGTATCAAAACAGTCCATCGTGGTTAAAAACAACCGGAGACCAAGCATGACAACAACCAAAGGCATTATTTTAGCGGGCGGGAGTGGGTCTCGCCTGTACCCACTCACTAAAGTGACCAACAAACACTTACTTCCCGTTGGGGATAAACCCATGATTTATCACAGCATTCACAAGTTAACACAAGCGGGTATTACAGATATTTTAGTCATATCGGGAACAGATCATTTGGGGTCTATTGTTAGTTTGCTGGGATCGGGTGCTGAATTTGGGTGCTCGTTAACCTACCGCGTCCAAGACGAGGCGGGGGGCATTGCCCAGGCCCTAGGCATTGCCGAGTCATTTGTAAACGGGGGACGGTGCATTGTTATTTTGGGGGACAATATTTTTGAGAACCCCCTGGGTCCATTTGTGTCTGCGTTTGAGGCCCAACCGTGTGGCGCCCGTTTGCTTCTGATTGAGCATGAAAATCCCCATCGATTTGGGGTTGCGACACTGGGCGAGAATCAAAAACTACTCACGATTGTTGAAAAGCCCAAACAACCGGCCTCCAACTGCATTGTAACAGGGATTTATGCGTATGATTCAGCGGTTTTTGATTATATTCGAGCCTGCACCCCGTCCCAGCGCAATGAATTGGAAATCACGGATGTTAACAATTTATATATTCAAGACGGGAACTGTTATTACGACATTTTATCGGGGTGGTGGTCTGACGCTGGAACGTTTGAATCCTTATACCATGCCTCTCAACTAATCCACGACCGACCCATTCATTAACCGTGTCAACGCAAACCCATAAACTGTGGGGTGTTCTATGGATGCTTCTCTTTTGTGCCACATTGCCCCTCACCGACGTTTGGGTACGCTGGCTCACGCAGGGGATGGGCATTCCTCAATTGATTGTGATTCGAAGCATTCTCATGATGCTTGCCTTAGGGATTTTATCTTGGATCAACCGAGAGCCGTTATGGCCCAATCGGCATTGGGGCTTGCATGGCATCCGAAATATTACCTTTGTGTTGGCCGTTTTTTTATGGTTTTTCACTTTAGATCATGCGCCACTGTCGGATCTGTATGCCATTGGCTTCACATCCCCTATTTTTGCGGCTATTGGATCTGTATTTGCCCTCAATGAACGCTTGTCATTTCGAAAATGTATCGGCTTATTGGGTGGTATTATCGGCATGCTCCTGGTCATTCAACCCGGGTTTGAGCACATGAACCCGTATTTATTGCTGGCCGTTTTGTGTTCAATTCTCTGGGCTATTGCGATGATCGCTACCAAAAAACTGGCGCATGCCGAGTCACCCACACAATTGGCATCTTCCATCTTTATCAGTTTTATCCCGATTATGTTGATTCCCAGCATTGCCCAAGCGTGGGTCCTCCCAACGGGGTTTCAGTGGCTTTTATTAATCAGCTTATCGGGGATTACGCTGGCCAGTCATTTTTTATTAGTGTGGAGCTACCAACGCGCCCCATTAACGTACTTGGCACCGGTTGAATTTAGTACTGTTATTTTTTCATTTGTATTTGGCTGGGTATTTTTTAATGAGCCATTGACATGGGCAACCGGAATTGGCAGTATACTCATTGGGGCTAGCGCATTGTATACGATGTTAGAATCGTAGCGTTTTTTTGTTTTTCTTCTAAGTCAAAAATCATATACAAGATTAAATCGGTCCGAATTCGGTTGATTATTTTTTCCGAATCTGTGGTTTGCTTTAACAAAGCAACTGCAACCCGAATATCGCGAATAAATTGAATCGCATTGTATGTTTTTATGCCTAATTTTGTCTGAAGAACTTGAGAAAACTGAATGCCTGTTTTTAGCTTGTTATCTGGATCATGCAACTCACCATTCTTATCAATATACACCGATCCATCCACAACGCAACTCCCTGGCCATACCGCTTTTTCTTCATCCGTACAATTACCGGGTGTTGGTCTAGCATCAATAGGCCGCAAATTATAATTATGGTCCACAATAATATTTGCCCATGTTAAGTCGCCATGCCCCTGATTGACGGGTGACACCCATAAATCCGGTCGGTGTCGTTTGAACATAACTAAGCAGTTTGAATAGTTTGTTGTCCGCCATTTTGGTTTCATACACTGGTGCATCGTTTGCATTAACTCTACTGGAAATTCAATGTCTTTGTCCGTATACATTAAACCATGTAAAATATCGCCCATTTCTATTTTTTTTTCTAGTATTGGGCGTCCAGAATCCAATGCATCTAAGGCCTCAACCGTCTTATTGGGTATTTTTTCTAAACTACGATCATTCACAATCGGATAGGATTCAAATATACGAATTAAATCAACGAGTTTATCTGCTAATGACTCCAAACGATCTAAATTACATAAGCAAACAAAATCTCTTAACAAAGAACCTGAAATAAACGCCATACAATACACGTTATTGCGTAAATCAATTGAATGCACAGCCGGCATCCCAAGTTTGGGGTCATTTCCTAAGCTCTCAGCACGCTTGGCCTCTGATGCTATAGACTCACCATTTAGCCCTGTTTTTTTAACACACCATTGATTCAACTTGGGGTCATAATATCGAACAACCCACGCACCCGATCCGCCACCAGAAAGCGGAAGCTCTGACTTTAGTTTCAATACCTTCACTGGGCAGGTAGGAAATGCGGCTTTTGCATCTGATACATGAGCACCACCCCCAAGGCAAACACTCATACAGACTGATCCAAAACAATAGCCATCACACATCGCAAATTATTGTCCACAACAGCATGCCCCTGAAGACAGGGAAACATCGGGAACGTTGCGACAAATACGCCATTGGGTTGTGGGGCCACGGCAGCCGCAACCGCAGCGCTGGGTAGCCGCAACCCCGTCCCCAAAGCTTTGACCAAGGCCTCTTTAAAACTCCACAGTATCATTGCCCCCTGTTGCCGATTTGAATACGCATCCAACCACGCCAACTCATCCTCAGAACAGTAACGCTGAACTGCTCGTGTCTTGCGATCCAACTGTTCAATATCCAACCCAATCAGACGGCCCGCCGCCCCCAACAACACACCCGAAACCACCCGAGTATAACTCATGCTAACCGATCCCCCATCGGATAGGACCGGATTGCCCAATACGCCCCGATGCACCGTTACGTCGGGTGGTAATTGCGCTTGCACACACCGTCGTGCCGTATCGCGCCACCCAGTTCCCTGAGTGGTATGCTGAATCATATGGAGTGTTAGGCCGTGGGATTCAGCAATCGATTGAATAGATTGCACAATTATGGCAATTGTGCGAGCACATCCAGACTTCGAATCAGCGCTTCCGTTGCTTCAACCCCTTTGCGACTTTTTTGCCCAAACACACGCACTTCTGCTTGGGCATACGTATTGGCGGTTAATACCCCAAACGCAATTGGCAAACCGGTTGTTAGGGAGGCTTGTGTAATCCCGTGAGCGGCGGCTCCAGATACAAAATCAAAATGCGGCGTTTCGCCCTGAATCACGACCCCCAAACACACCGCTCCCGCATACTGACCCGTTTGTAAGATGCGCTGAACCACCGCCGGTAGCTCAAACACACCCGCAACCGGAAATACTGTATACGTATACTTGGCATTTATCAGCGTATTTTGAGCATCGGCCAACATTTCAGCCGTTAAATCTGGATAAAAATCACTGGTTACAATCGCTACGGCTGTCATAGCCAGTGCCCCATGCGTTTCATTTTTGTATCTAGATACGACCGATTGTGATCATTTTCTTGTACCACCAACGGTACCCGCTGGTTTAGGGTCAGGCCATGCCCATCCAAGCCCACAATTTTCTTGGGATTATTGGTCATTAGATCAAACGTTCGGACACCCAAGTCCAGCAATATTTGAGCACCAATGCCGTATTCTCGCAAGTCTGGGGCAAACCCAAGGGCCTCATTGGCCTCAACCGTGTCTTTACCTTGTTCTTGAAGTTTATATGCTTTTAATTTATTGATTAACCCAATTCCCCGACCCTCATGCCGCATATACAACAACACCCCTGATTTTTTTTCTGCAATCAAGCGCAAGGCCGCATCCAATTGCTGCCCACAATCACACCGTTGGGATTGAAACACATCCCCAGTCAAGCATTCCGAATGCACACGCACTAGCGTTGGCGTATCCGGCGTAATCGTGCCCATGGTTAACGCCAAGTGTTCTTTATGATTGAGGGTATCTTCATACGCATGAAGCTGAAACTCCCCATAGTCTGTTGGCATCGCCACGGTTTCAACTTTTTGAATAAATTGCTCATGTTGACGCCGATATGCGATTAAATCCTGAATCGTAATCATGGGCATATTGAACTGCTCAGCCATTTTAAATAAATCTGGAACTCGAGCCATTTGCCCATCGGGCTTTAAAATTTCACAAATAACGCCCGCCGGTTCCAGCCCAGCCAATCGGGACAAATCAACAATAGCTTCCGTATGCCCGGCACGCCGCATCACACCCATATTGCGGGCGCGCAATGGAAAAATATGCCCGGGAACTACAAAATCTGACTTGGTTGAATTGGGATTTACACACAACTGAATGGTCTTGGCGCGATCCGCTGCAGATATCCCAGTGGTTACCCCATGCTTGGGCGCCGCATCAATCGACAAGGTAAAGGCTGTACTAAAATTATCGGTATTGGATGCCGTCATATCCGGCAATTCCAATCGTTGAATATACTGATCGGCCATTGGCACACACACAAGCCCACGACCGTGGGTAATCATAAAATTAATGGCATCGGGGGTAACAAACCGAGCGGCCATCGCCAAATCCCCTTCATTTTCACGATCTTCATCATCCACAATGATCACCATTTGCCCATTGGCTATCGCTTTGATTGCATCGGATATTGAACTAAATGTCATGATTCACCTGTGTAAAAATGATACAAGTATCGGGCCATTATATCAACTTCTAAGTTCACAGACTTATTCAATTCAATGGTTGTAAAATTGGTATGCGTGACCGTATGCGGAATCAAATGAACCTGAAAGGCCGTTGGTGTTGTCCATACCACCGTGAGGCTAACCCCATCAATCGTAATTGAGCCTTTTTCAACAATATACGGCCGATAGGCCTCGGGATACGCAATCGTGATTTCCCGCCACTTGGAATTTTGAGTGTCGTCAATGACCTGACCAACAGTATCCACATGCCCCGTGACCACATGCCCCCCCATGCGATCCATAGGCCTTAAACTCAGCTCTAAATTCAGCCGTTGGCCAACTGTCCAGTCAGCTAGCGTGGTTCGCTTTTTTGTTTCTTCTAAATAGTCCACTGAAAATGTATCCGCTTCCATTGATGTGATGGTTGAGCAAATGCCATTCACTGATACGCTATCCCCAATTTGGCTATCCGCCACACAGAGTTCTGATCGAATCACACATTGATACCCTGTTCCCAACGGTTCACAAGCAACCAACTCCCCACAATCCACAACAATGCCGCTAAACATGATTGGTATCCAACGACTTAATATACGCGCCTAAAATGCCATTAATAAACTTAGCCGCATCCTGCGTTGAAAATCGCTTAGCCAATTCGATCGCTTCATCCACAACCACAACATTGGGGGTATCCAAGGCATTAATTTCGTATAACGCCAAGCGCATAATGGCCCGATCAACCATGGTAATTCGATCAATATCCCAATGCAACGAATACTCCCGAATCACCGCATCGGATTGATCACAAGCACCCCAGGCTCCAATGGCTAACTCCAGGGCCATGGCCTGAGTCTGGGGTTCAGCCTGAGAGGATTCTAAATACAGTTTTGATTGGTTGGCAATATTATCCATCCCGATATGATACTGATAAAGCAGCTGCATAGCCAGCTTTCGAACTGTTGATCGCCGATTTCCACCCACAATAATTATGACCGAAAGGCAGTGTCCAAAAAGTGAGTGTCTACGGTTCCTTTTTTGAAATCTTCATGTTGAATAATATCTAGAAAGATATCCCGAGTTGTGGGAACCCCATCAATCACAAATTCATTTAAGGCCCGTCTAGCTCGTCGCAACGTTTCTTCTCGATTTAAGCCCCATACGATTAGTTTGGCTAGAAGCGAATCATAATGTGGGGGGATTTGATACCCGGGATACACATGACTATCCACGCGAATACCAAACCCACCCGGTGGCAAAAATAAGTCTAGCTTACCTGGGGCTGGCATAAAGTTTCGGGATGGATCCTCGGCATTAATGCGAAACTCCATCGCATGGCCATAAAACTGAACATCGGACTGTTGAATACTCAAGCGCTTGGTTTGGGCAATTTCCAATTGCTGCGCCACCAAGTTAATCCCACTCACCATTTCAGAGACTGGATGCTCAACCTGAATTCGAGTATTCATTTCAATAAAATAAAAGTTTTGATCTTGGTCTAATAAAAACTCAACGGTTCCGGCCCCTTCGTACTGAATAGACTGGGCAATTTTAATCGCCGCGTCGGTCATCTGTTTTCGAACCGCATCACTGAGTACCGGACAGGGCGACTCTTCAATCAGCTTTTGATGCCGACGTTGAATCGAGCAGTCTCGCTCACCAATGTGAATGGCATGACCGGTTCGATCGGACAAAATTTGGATTTCAACGTGTCGCGGTTTTTGAATTAATTTTTCAAAATACACCGACCCCGATCCAAATGCCGCTTTGGCTTCGGAGGTTGTCATGTCATAGGCTGGGATTAATTCGTCTTCGGACTCAACCACCCGCATGCCTTTTCCCCCACCACCCGCTGCCGCTTTAATTAACAACGGATACCCAATACGGGCCGCTTCAGACTTGGCCATAGCCTCACTGGTCACCATGCCATTGGAGCCAGGAACTAAGGGAATGCCCAAACTACGACAAGTTTCACGGGCTTGATTCTTGTCTCCCATTAAACGAATATTATCTGAAGAAGGCCCAATAAAAATAATCCCATTTTCTGAGCAGATGTCGACAAATTCAGCATTTTCAGCTAAAAACCCATAACCCGGGTGAATCGCCTGGGCACCCGATGCTTCGGCTGCAGCAATAATGGCCGGGATATTTAAATAACTTTCAGCTGGAGATGCTGGGCCAATACAAAGAGCTTCATCGGCTAGTTTAACATGCAAGCTGTTGGCATCCACTTTGGAATAAATGGCTACGGTTTCCAGCCCCAACTCTTTGCAAGCACGAATAACACGCAGGGCTATTTCACCTCGGTTGGCAATAAGTACTTTTTTAATGTTTTGATTTTCCATAATTCTGGTTATTATACTACAGCCAGTCTGTTTGAGCCAATCCGCTTAGGCCTAGCATGTGTTATCGTCTATAGCTTACATCTCTGGCCGCTCATCTTTTGAAACTCCTAATCCGAACCATGCCCGTAAAGCTTGATTAAAACACGCCCATCTTTCGCCATGATTGAAGGGCTGCTCGGACGACACTCGCACAAAGATACGGCCATCACTTTTGGGTTCTCCGTGGGGAGTCTTGGGGTCTATAGAATAAATTTCATAACTTGGCGCTACCTGTATATCTGTTGCTGGACCAGGAATATAAACGGTATCACCACCCGAATCATCTGCATCTTGTTTCTCTAAAGTTCCTTGAGCAAATTGCGTCCCAACCGACGAATCCCATTTGAGTGGAACTGCACAAGCCGTGTACCACCCCCCATCAAAATCACCGTGTGTATGAATATAGCCTGGGGAACTCATTTCTTGAATATTAATCGCTATTCGTGAAAGCCCACACCAAGGTTGATTTGGTGCATGTGCGGTTTGCATCGCTTCAAAATGTTGGTATAGTAGCGATAATCTCAATTTAGTACCATATGTGTCAATGGCATGTTTAAACGCATCGATGCTAATTGAAAAGCTCCCATCGCCAATATAAGAACTGTGGTCCGGGTATTTTTCCTGATCAAACTTTGAAATAGCGTCTTTATTTTTATTAAGTATGTCAATAAACGTCCGAACTTGAGCTATAAATTCTTCTTTGTTTTGAGCATGAATCTTAGATCCCTCATGTACAGGAATGGTGTGCTTTGGAAAATACGTGGGTGATGTATGTGTCGTAGCTGAGGGAGATGCTGGAGCAACCGATGAAAAATTGGGGACCGAAGAAGCGGATTCCCCTGCGGTTTCTCGTAAAAGAAAACTATTAGCGATGATTAAAAACGCTCTATGAGTCCTCATTTAAATCCCCCTTTTCTTAGAACTAATTAAACAAACCCTATAGCTTCTGAATTATAACACTGACTAGACTTTTTTGCAACTTCGAATGCTTAAACTTAACTATTCAGAACTAGCCAAACCAGCCAACATATGTTGTACTGCCTGAGCCCGATGGGATAGCGTATGTTTAACAGCGGCTGGCAAAACCCCCAAAGTATCCGAATACCCATCGGGTATAAAAATTGGGTCATAGCCAAAGCCATTTTCGCCCTGAATATCGGATGCAATTCGCCCCCGAACACAGCCTTCATAGTACTGCGTCTCACCATTGGGACCCCGCACGGCAATGCCACACACAAACTGAGCCCCCCGAGACTCCGATTCAACACCCGCCAGTTCTTCTAAAATTAATCGGCATCGGTCCAAATTGGACGCCCCATCGCCGCCATAGCGTGCTGAAAAAATACCCGGTCGCCCACCCAGGGCATCCACACACAACCCCGAATCTTCTGCCAAGTAAACCACGCCCGGCTGATGCGCAACACCCATGAGTTTTTTATAAGCATTGGCTTCAAACGTATCCCCATCTTCCTCCACATCAAACACCCCCGAGTA
>Ga0181575_10001257_pt1 | contig 18271 bp, 15 predicted proteins | sample 101ome_23_FD_145599 | JGI IMG/M metagenome (GOLD analysis project Ga0181575, IMG submission 145599) | Coastal salt marsh microbial communities from the Groves Creek Marsh, Skidaway Island, Georgia - 101411CT metaG (spades assembly) | ecosystem: Environmental > Aquatic > Marine > Intertidal zone... | reverse complement strand
TTCTTTAATTCTTTTTTTCTTATCAAGTTGAATTTCTAATTTGGTTGTTTGTTTACTATGTCTGAAAATGGAGACTTCATTAATAGCTATTATTTTTTTAATAGAATTTTGAGTTTTTATTTTTGCTTCTAGTGGATACAAGCTTATTGATGATGATTTTTTTATTTTTGAAATAATATTTCCAGCGCCATGTTTATTTAAAAGAAAACCTCTATTACCCGTATTAACTCCATAAAATGGCTTATTGTATTTTTGAAGTTTCTTTAAGCTATGGAGCATAAAACCATCTCCACCAATGACGACAATATAGTCACAGGCAGCAGGAGTAGAATTTGAATGAGATTTTATTAATGATTGTCTGACTTTTTCAGCTTTTTTAGTTTTATCGGCAATTATATGTAAATTTATAGACTTCATTATTGGTATCAAAATTTGTTATAACATATTCGAATTAAAAATATGAAATCATTTAAACAGGCATTTGAAAGCTTTTGCAAAAAAAACAGCATCAAAAAAAACAATGAACAGCTTGATTTAGTTGAAAAATTTGAAGAATTCGATGCCATTATAAAGCAAGACAAAACACTGTTAAAAAAATTATTTTCAAAAGCACCCGCTCAGCTTGGTTACTATATCCATGGAGATGTTGGAGTTGGTAAGACCATGATCTGTAATGAGTTTTATCAATACTTAGATATTAAAAAGAAAAAAACTCATTTTAATAAATTTATGATTGAAGTGCACGATTACCTTCAGCAAAACCAAAAAAATGATAAAGCTGAAAATTTACTCACTCAATATGCAAGAGCATTAAAAGAAAAAATAAATTTTCTATATTTTGATGAGTTCCAAGTCACTAACATTGTGGATGCTATGATTTTAGGAAAATTATTTGAAAGTTTATTTGATGAAAAAATATTTATCTTAATTACTTCAAATATAAAAATTAATGATCTTTACAAAGATGGGTTACAAAGAGAACAATTTTTACCTTTTTTAAAAGTGATTAAAGAAAAAATTCATGAATATGAACTTAAGGGAGATGTTGATTTTAGAAAACAAGATGTCACAAAAATTAATCGTTTCTTTTATCCAAATGATAAAAAAGCTTTATCAAGTATTAATCAATTATTTAGAAAACTTACAAAGGATAGAAAAAAACTTCAAAAAGAAATTATTATTAGAGGAAGAAAGTTTCCACTTGAGCAATTTTATGATGGTGTGGCAAGATTTGATTTTAAAGAACTATGCGATCAAAACCTTGGTGCAGAAGACTATATTGAGATTGCAAAATTTTGTAAATTTATCATCATTGAAAATATCCCAAATTTTCATGAAGGAATTGCAAATCAACAGCAACGTTTCATTACTTTAATTGATGTCTTTTACGAAAACAGGATTAAACTAATGGTAAGTTCAAAAACTTCACTTGAAGATATTAGCTCTGCCAGTGCATTAGAGTTTGTTTTTAAAAGAACTAAAAGCAGATTATACGAGCTCACATCACCAATGGTGACCTAGTTTTTTGCAAGATATATTAGACGATCAATTAAATTTCCAAGACCATTTTGTCTTTGAGCAGTAAGAAGTTCCATAATACCTAAAGGTTTAAAATCATCTTTATTTAAAGACGCAATTTCATTTGCAGGTTGATTATTTAATAAATCAATTACTAACTTAGTTGTGCCTTTTGTAACAAAAGCATCAGAGTCGTAATTATATTTCATTTTTCCATCAGAGTCTTTTTGTGCGATGACCCATAAATTTGCAGCGCATCCAGCAATTTTATTCTCATTTGTTTTGTATTTGAAATCCAAATCACCTTGATCTTTTGCTAAATCAATTAGGTATTCTAATTTATCGGATTTATCTAAAACTGAAATTTCTTCACCCTTAGCTTTTATTAAATCTTTAATCATCAAGTGCTTTTATCGCAGCCTTAAAAGGAAGTTCAATACAAGTTTTCCTCATTTTGTGCTTGTTTTGAACAAGAAAATCTAATTCATTGATTTGAAGAGGGATTTTTATTTTTTCACCTTGGATTTTTTTGTTAATAAGCTTTAACAATTTATTTATCCCAAATTTGTGTATTTGTTGAAAATGGTTTGTTAGAATTGCCGCTGAAGCTTGGGTAAAAATACATGATTGTGTCTCAAATCTCATGTTTTTTAAATCTTCACTTATTTCGACAGTAATTTCATCACCACAAGTTTTGTTTCTAACTTTAGCTTTAATTTTTGTATCATTTTTTAAACCAAAATGATTTGTTGCAGATGCAATTTTAATTATTTTTTTTTCATCCATTTAAATGAACCTCTTAAAGAATTTGATGATTATAAATTGAATTAAATAAATTAAAATTTTAAAATTCATCTTGCTTTTATTATATTTTCTTAATTTGAAGTTGATATAAACATCTTTAATTTTAAGTTGATTTTTTGAACTATAAATAAGATCCATTAAAATTTTAAATCCTTTTCCAAAGTAAGAATTATTTTTCTTATAAATACTTTTTTTAAAAATAAAAAAACCCGTCATTGGATCAGATGTTTTTTTGGATAACAATAGATTGGTTGTAAAAATAATTATTATGGATGCTAATTGTCTTACTAGGCTTAGCCCTTTATTTTTAATAAATAAGTTTCTACAACCTGCTACCAAATCATATCTTCCAGTCCTAAAGGCATGAATTAGTTTATTTAAATCTTTAGGATCATGTTGGAGATCTGTATCCATAATTAATACATTGCGGTATTTAGATTTTTCTATACCTAAAAAACAAGATTGAGTAAGGTCTCGAGGTTTGGTTTTTCTTATAAAATATCTAAAATTTTTATATTTTAAAGACATCTGTTTTAAAATATTTTTTGAATTATCTTTTGAGTCATCATCAACAATAATAATTTCAGCTTTAATTTTATTTTTTTTACATTGTTCAATAATTAGCGATACAAATGAACGGATATTTTTAGATTCATTTAAAGCTGGTGAGATGATACTTAATTCCATAATTATTTAATTATTAATACTTGTTTTAATTACATTTGTATAATGTAAATATAATAGAGATGAATTTTGAAATTTTATCCGATCCTTCTAATTTAAAATTAGTGAGACAAAAAATCAAAGAATTCATTACAGAATATGAATTCACCAAAGTTGACGAATTTAATGTTGTTCTTGTAATCGACGAGTCTGTCCAAAATGTTATCCGATATGCATACGAAATGGATAAAACAAAAAAAATAATTTTTAATATCAATAAAGATCATGAGGATTTAATTGTTAAAATTAGAGATTTTGGAAAACAAGTTGATATTAGCAAAATTAAACCAAGAGATTTAGATGATGTAAGACCAGGAGGTCTTGGTGTTCATTTTATTAAATCTATTTGTAAAGATGTTCACTATGAACATCAATCAGATGGCGGCACGGAACTAACTCTAACCTTTTAATTATTCTTTTTTTAATATTTTAGGAAATGAGCATTTCATGAAGTAGTTTTTACCTCTCAAGGATGCTTGAGTAAAACTAAGCTCATTCTTTGAAGAGTTATAGTCTAAATTAGTTTTTAAGTCTCCAACTACTCCTTTTGATGAAAAATTTTCCCCAACAGATCGTTGTATGGCAAATTTAATTTTAACATTTGATTCATTTATTTTTGTAATGATAGCTTGCTTTCTTTTATGAGAAAAAACAACCTTAAGAGCATTCTTAGGATTTTGGCACTCAATCTGTTGAATATTTGCTTTACTTGAATTGCTTAATAGAAATAGAAATAGTAAAGTAAAAGATATAAGTGCGTTTAAACTTAAATTTTTCATTATGAAAAAATATAAAGATTTAAAAATTTTCTGTCTAGCTTTTTTTGCATTTCTTTTTGCAAATTTTTTATATGAAAATGTAGTTTCAAAAACAGTTGCAGCAGGTATTACTTTTAAAGAAGTTATAGTAAATGTAGAAGGGGATATTGAATTAGATTTAAAATGTAGTGGTTCAACTTCACCAAATTCTGCTGATAAAAATCGTGGACGAGGTGAAACTACTATGAATAATTGCAAGGGTACAGGAAAAATAAAAGCAAAATTTCCTACTCAAAGATTTATAGATAAAGGGACAAATTAGTTTTATTCAATTAAACCTTTTGTTCTTAAATTCTCTATACATTTTTCCATAGTGAACATTCCTTCTTTAGCTGAAGTTTGCAAAGTAGATTGAATTTGTTCTGTTTTTCCTTCTCGAATTAAATTTCTAATTGCAGGTGTTCCTGTCATAATTTCATGGGCTCCAACTCTTCCACCACCTTTTTTCTTCAAAAGTTGTTGAGACATGACCAAGCGAATTGATCCAGCCAACATGGTTTGTGCTTGAGTTTTTTGAGCCGGTGGAAACACATCTAGAATACGAGTGATTGTTGATGATGCTGAACTTGCGTGTAGTGTTCCAAAAACTAAGTGACCTGTTTCTGCAGCGGTCAGCGCTAACGAAATTGTTTCTAAATCTCGCATCTCACCCACTAAAATAATATCAGGATCTTGTCTTAATGCTGATTTTAGCGCTTTAGCAAAGCTTCCTGTATCCTTTCCTACTTCTCGTTGTGAAATAATACTTTTTTTTGGAGGGTGAACAAATTCAATTGGATCTTCAATCGTAATAATGTTTTCAGCGCGGTGAGTATTGATTTGATCAATCATCGCAGCGAGGGATGTTGATTTTCCCGACCCTGTCTGTCCAGTAACTAAAACTAAACCTGTTTTATGCGTGATTGCAACATGAGCTGCTTCTGGTAAACCCAATTTTTCAATGTTTGGAATTTCAGTTACAATTTTTCTAAGCACCATGCTTGGACCAAATGAACAATAATAACCATTGGCACGAAAACGTTGTCCATCAACAACGATAGCAAAATCTAAATCACCATTTTGTGTTAAATAATCAAACTGAGCTTTATCTAAACATTTTTTCCAGTAACTTTCGATATCTTGTCTTGTAATGACATCGTCTGGAAAAGTTTTAATAGTCCCGTTTTCTCTAATAGCCATCGGTTGATTCGATCTGATGTGCAGATCTGATAAATCATGCTGTTTTGGATAGGACCTTAGTTTGTCTTCAAGACTCATTTTAGTGTAGTTGATCTAAAAACGTTTAATTTTCAAGTGTTTTGAATCATTTAAAAAATCGCAAAAAAAAACAAATAAATTGAAAAAAACCCAATAATTCTTATTGTGACAATTACAACAATTAGTTGAATCTATAATAAAAAAATGGCTGATAAACTTACAGAATTTATCGATAAATCATTCAAACCTTTAATAAATTTTATTGGAAAAAATAAAGTAAAAAATGAGAACATAACTGGAATTGTTCTTGGTGATACCGATATTCAGCTTTGTAGTTTAAAGAAAAAAAAAGAAGGTTACGCTATTGAAGAATATTCTTATCAAAAAATAAATGGCATTGGTCAAGATCAAGATATTTATACTGCATCCACATTTTTAAGTGATCAAATAAAAAATGCATTATCTTCAATCAAATTAAAATCTAAAGATGTTGCAATCTCTTTACCAAATAGAATTACAACAACTTACAATTTGCAAATTCCAATTATGGATCCAAAAGATCTAGCAGACTCAGTTGCGCTTGGTGGTTTTTGGGAGCAGTTCGATCAAACTCCAGACACTTTAGAAGGCATACAAACCTCTTATAAGCTGCTTAGTTCTAATGAAGAACTTGGTGTTATGGATGTTTTATTATTTACCGCTGAGACAAAACTCATCGAAGCTTATATGAATATTTTTAGATTAGCTGGAGTGAACCCGGTTGTGGTTGATATTAATTCCAATAACCAATTTAATGCACTTGTTCCTGCTTTTGGGAAAGAGGGTTTTGATCAACCGGTAGCTATTTTTAATTATACTAAAGATTCTAGTTACATCGCTGTTACTTCAACAAAAGGTTTTCAAATGATGGAAATTAATATTGTGGAAGCTGATGAAGTTTTACTCGACACCGTTGAGGAAGTTGAAGATGTTTTAAATGAATTTTGGGATGAGATTTTTGAACGACTGGGCTCTCAACTTAAGCAAGCGCTTGTTGAATTTGAAACAAAATATGAAGTTGATCCTATTGCCATTATTTATTTATTTACTGATCAACGAAAGGTAACAAATTTATCTGCAGGGTTAGCAAAATATTTAGGAGAAGTGATTATTAAAGAATACGATCCAGAAGAGTCTATTGAAATTGACAATGATTCAAAAAAATATTTGGACTCCTTATCCAATAAATCATTAAGTGGCGTTGCAATTGGTTCAGCATTAAGAAAATTAAATGCCTTTAATGTTCCTGATGCAACAGATGAAATTTTTAAATTTAATTTTGTTCCAAACCTTTCAAGATTGATCACAAATAGAAAATCAACAGCATCTGGAAAAACTTTTTTTGCAATTGGATTTTTAGTTCTTTTCTTAGGTCTTGGCCACCTTGTTCCTTTTAATATTTTAAAAATTATTGATAACAGTGATACTATTTCAAAAAACAGTGCTGACCTTCAAGACTATGAACAAAAGCAAACAATGTTAAAAGTTTATGATGGTAAAATAAAAAAAGTTCAATCTGAAGTTTTTGAACTTCAAGGACTTGGAGAAAATAAAAAAACAACAACTGAGATTGTAAGTAATTTAATCAAAGTCGTTCCAGAAAATATAAGGTTAACTTCGTTTCAGATCAAAGACAAAAAGAGCATTGTAATTGAAGGTGTTTCAAAAGATGATGCGAGTGTGACTCGAATGGTAAATTCGTTTACGAATGAAAAGTCAATTCAAGAAGCAAAACTAGACTCTTTTGCTAGCATAACATCAAAGGATATGAACGAACTTTATCAGGTTAAAAATGGAACACCCTTAAAACAAGAGGAAATTCCAAAAGAAGATATTTCTAAAAAATTTACTTTAGTGGTTGCAATGAAACCAGTTGAAAACGAAACGTTTGATAACACTATAAGACTTGGAAAATTAATTAAATCAGGATCCAAAAGGAAAAAATAAAAATGAACAATGTGAATATTAAATTTATTATATCTTTTTTCTTTTTATTTACTGTTTTTGTGTACGCGGATGATCCTTTTACAAGAAGTTTAGGCCAACCTCCTGTTGTTGAAAACAAACCAGCGCCAGTAGTTGAGCAGCCACAGTCTCCTCCAGCTAATACTCAATCTACTGAAACAGCAAAAGCGGGCGAGACAAGCAATGTAGAAAACATTTTAAAAGATATGGGTGCAAAACCAAAACCTGAAGAAAATACGGATTTGACCATGAAGGAAAAAGTTCCGATACCAAAAAAACCTGAAGATGAATATGTTTCAAAAATTATTAATATTGATCCTGTGCTTGGACATGCCTTAGATAAGTATGTTTTAAAGGGAGTTGCAATTTCAAAAAAATATAACAAGGAAAGAAGAAAAAAAGTTTTTAATCTAAACACAACGAATAGAAAAAAAGTTGATCTAGGAAACATTCCTGTGACACATTTTATTTTACCAAATGAAACATTAGAATCCATTGGACAAAGATATGGCTTTACTAAAGAGGAAATGGCAATTGCAAATGCGATGGTTCCAGGAAGAACTAAGCTCGTTCCAGGTAATCGTTTAGCAATTCCAAATCGTTATCATAAAATTAAAGAAGGTGAGACCTTAAATAGTATTGCTGAAATGTATCATTTAGATCCCATGCAACTTGCGGCATTTAATAACTTAAAAAAAGATGAACAGATATTAATTGATCAAAAAATACTTTTGCCTTTTTACCTTCATATCACAACTAAAGAAGAAACTTTAAAAGAAATTGCAAAAACATATCGAAGAACCTTACAAGAAGTGATGGATGCCAATAAAGTTGAGGAAAACAAATTAATTGCAATGAATGAATTAGTAAAAATTCCAATCCATGTGAACCATGAAAATAATTTTGTGAATTTAAATATCAAAAGTGTTTTAGATTACAGAGTAAATCCTAAAAATTTAGCAATTGTAGAAATTCAAGGCGCGCAATTTATGGTCAGAGAAGGAGACTCTCTTGGTGATAAAGATGGAAAAATTGTAAGTATTAAAACAAATCAAATGATTGTTGTTGAAGATAGTCGAGAATTTTTATTTAAAATTAATGCACCAGTGGTTGGTCAAGTTGCTTCGGCAGTACCAACTATTCCTGCAGTCATTCCAGGCCAAGCTCAACCAGGTGCCCCAGCTAATCCAAATGATCAAACTGCAATAGGAGCAGGTGGACCTCAACCAGTACCAACGAATGAAGGAAATACAGTTGCTCCAGAGTCAAATACAAATGTAGAGGATTTATTTAAATTTAGATGAAAAAAACTTTAACTATATTTTTAATTCTTCTTTTTAGCTTAACCGCTTGCGGCGGTAAAAAAAGACCCGATATGGCCTCCAATCAAAGAGACAAAGGAGCTGTAACTAACATCGAGATTTTTGAAGAAAAAGCAACAGCAAGAAATTTTACTAAAGATGCAAAGAATTTCCTAGATAAATCAAAAAATATTATGAAAGATACTAATTCTAGGAAAGCAAGTGGTCCTAGAAGAGTTTCTATTACTCCTGATGTAAAAAAATCAGAAGAAGAATTGATAATTAAGGATTTAAACCAACATATAAAAAATTTGGAGACGATACCTGTTACATTAAAATTCAATTCAATGAATATTCGTTCAGCACTTCGTTTGTTTGCTGGTCTTGTAAAAAGAAATATTGTGATTGGAGAAGAAGTGAACGGAAATATTACTTTGGATTTCCAAGATATTAATTGGGGTTCAGCAGTTTATGTAATTTTAGATATGAATGATCTTGTGATGTTAGAAGATCAAAAATCTAAAATGCTTAGAGTTCATACAAAACAAAAGTATATTGAAAATCAAAAAAAGATGGTTGATAATTCCAAACAATTGGCATCTTTGACTTCAGCAACACAAACGACTGATGCACAAACTACGGCTACTACAACTCCAACAGCTGAAACAGGAACAGATACCGCAAATCAAAAAACAGAAATATTTAAAATATTCTATAATACTTCAGCAACCATTCCTGCATTATTACAAGCTTCTGTGCCTGGTTTAGGGACTGTAACTGATGATGTTGGAAACAATCAATTAATTGTAACTGGAACTGAAGAGCAATTAGATCAAGTTGAAAAAGTATTAGAGACAATCGACTCTCCAAAAAAAGCAATTATGATTGAAGCATATATTATTAATGCTGAAGATGGTTTTACAAAATCTTTTGATGCTAATTTAGTTGCAAACACAACTTTACCTGGACGGTCTAAAGGATCAAATATTACAACTGGTATTGTAAGTTCAAATCCAGGTCAAACTGCAATTGATAATGCTAATGTTGGAATGAGCGGTTTTGAGAACGCAACGTTACAAGGTGGTATGTTGTTACTTGGAAATATTGGCCGTATGGAATTACAAGCAATTATTAATGCTTCGGTAAATGATACAGATTCAGAGACAATCTCAAATCCAAAATTATTTGCACTTGATGGTCAAGCCGCATCAATTCGACAAGGATTAAATATTCAAAAAGTAATCCCTGCTGCAGATGGTGCAGCTGCGAGTACTCAAACCATTGCTCTAGATTTAAATATGAATATTACTCCTCGTATTCGTGGAGATAAGATTGAAATGTTGGTTGATATTAGTAACCGTTCACCAGGATCATCCGTTGCAGGAGTTGTTAGTGGTGATACTCCAATTAATAGTGAGACTGTAAACTCTACAGTTCAAATTGGCGATGGAGGTGTTGCTGTTCTAGGCGGGGTTTATAAGAACACAAAATCAGATAGTATTAACTTTGTTCCCATATTGAGTAAAATTCCAATTCTTGGTTCTTTTTTTCAAACAAAAACCAAGAGTGATACGAAAAACCAGCTGTTAATATTTATTACAGCAAACATTGTTTAATTATCTCAACATATTATAGTTGTACTAATGGCGACTTTAGCACCAGAGATCAGTTCAAAAATATCTAATTTGTTAAAAATGACCGGCAAAGTCAATGAACAAGTGCTTGCCGATGCTAAGAAAAAATTTGAGTCCAACGGCAAACAACCGCTTGGAATGCTTCATTATTTAGTGATTGATAAAAAGGTGAGTGAAGATGATATCGTAGCTGTAATTTCAAGAAATTACGCGTTAAGAAAAATTCAGCTCACAGAAATTTTAGTTAAAAAAGAAGCGTTAAAAAAAATCCCAAAAGACTTTATTATTCAAAATGAAGTTTTACCTTTTGGTTTAGTGGGGCGAATTTTAAAGGTTGCAATTGTTGATCCAACAAAATCAATTTTAGCAGGAAAGATTAAAAGTATGACCGGATGCAATGTTGAAATGTATGTGGTCAAACCATCAAACTTTGATGCTGCCATGAAATTTAAAGTTGTGGCTGAAACTTTTGTAACTCAAACTGCAGGCAATCAAGCAGGAGGAGCACCTTCTGCAGCAACCGCTATCAAAAAACCAGTTATGGGAATGCGATTTGCAAAAAAACCTGGTGCAAAAGAAGAAAATGCTGTGGTTTCTTTTGTTGATCAAGTTCTACTTGATTCATTTCATTCAGGGACTTCAGATATTCATATTGAACCTTACCGAAGAGGAGAAGCAAGAATTCGATTTAGAAAAGATGGTGTATTACAAATTCAAGAGCAATACACTGCTTTCTTGATGGACAATTATAATGCAATTGTCACACGTTTAAAAATTATGGCAGGTTGTGATATTTCTGAAAGACGTTTGCCACAAGATGGAAAATTACAATTTAAAAATCCAAAACCTAAAACAGAAGATGACGTTGATATTGATGTTCGTTTTTCAGTGATTCCAGCAAAAGAAGGTGAACGAGTGGTCATGCGTTTGCTTGCAGCTGGACCTGATCTTGGTCTAGAGCAGATTGGTTTAGAAAAACAAGATTATGATAATTTAGTTTCAGCCATTTCAGCCCCACAAGGAATGGTTTTGGTCACAGGACCTACCGGAAGTGGTAAGTCCACAACTTTATATGGATGTATAAAAAAAATTAACAAACCTGGAACCAATATCATGACCGCTGAAGATCCAGTGGAGTTTTATTTAAAAGGGGTAGGTCAAGTCCAAGCAAATGAAGAAATTGGTTTAAGTTTTGAATCCATATTAAAATCTTTTTTAAGACAAGATCCTGAAGTGATTTTGGTTGGAGAGATCAGGGACCAGGCGACTGTAAATATTGCAATCAAAGCAGCATTAACAGGACACTTATTATTAAGTACGCTTCACACGAACGATGCAGTTTCTACGGTGGTTAGATTAACCAACATGGGTGTTCCTAATTTTATGGTTGCTTCTGCTTTAAGTTTAATTGTAGCTCAACGATTAGCGAGAAAATGTTGTCAATCATGTTTAGCAGAAGATACTGAAGTTAAAGAACATGATTTAGTTAAAATTGGATTTACAAAAGAAGAAATTACAACTTTTAAACCGAAAAAAGGTGCAGGTTGTCATGAATGTAACAACTCGGGTTATAAAGGCAGACAAGGTATTTATGAAGTGCTTAAGAAGACACCTGAACTTGAGGCTGCTATTTTAAGGGATGCTCGTGCAGATGAGCTCTTAGAGGCAGCTAAAAAAGGTGGTTTTAGAACAATGCAGGTTATTGGAAGAGAATTTATCAAAAAAGGCATTGTTGATGTTAAAGAATATACCAGAATCTTGGTAATATAATTTAATTATGAGTGTTTTTGTTTACGCTGGGGTTCAGTCTGGAAAAAAAGTTTCAGGTGAAATCAATGCCTCTGATGCAAGAGCTGCACAAATTGAGCTTCGTAAAAAAAAGATCATTGTTACTGGTATAAAAAAATCATCAAAAAAAGCAGAACCCAGTATTGACGACATTCCAATTAGTAATGCGCCTATTATTTTTAAAAATGGACAAATTTATTTAAATTTTGGACCTTGGGCAAAGGTTCCGCCTCAAGAATTACTTCAGTTTACAAAAAAAGTATCTACGATGATTAAAGCAGGTCTTCCAATTTTAGACTCCATTCGAATGATTAGAGATCAAACCAATCATATGAAAATGAAAATGATTGCTCACCAAATTGTTAAAGATTTAAATACGGGTACTAACTTAACAGATGCATTTGGTAAGCATCCAACGGTCTTTGATAATATTTATTTGAACATGATTTCTGCCGGTGAAGCCAGCGGTAAATTAGATGAGTTTTTAATTAAACTTGTTGAAATGTTAGAAAAAAATCAAAAGATTAGAGCAGGAATTAAAAGTGCTTTATTTTATCCCATCATGCTTTTTACTGTTGCTATCACCATTACTATTTTCATGTTGTGGAAAGTGGTTCCAGTCTTTGAAAAAATGTACGCAGGGATGGGAGTAAAGTTACCTGCTGCAACGTTAATCATTGTTGATGCCAGCCGATTTATTGCAGATGGAGGAAATATTTTAAGAATTATATTAACAATTATTGCTATCCGATTTATTTTTAAATTTGTTTATAATAACTCCGAAGCGTTTAGGCATCGTATGCATAAACTATTTTTAAAACTTCCATTGTTTGGAGACTTGATTATCAAAGCAGTGGTTTCAAGAATGTGTATGATTATGGCAAACCTAACTCGTGCGGGGGTGAGTATTATTGATACGATTAAAATTTCAAAACAAGTGACTACGAACTTAGTTTTTATTTATGCATTAAACAGAATTTCTAAACAAATTGTCACCGGTGAAGTGCTATCTGTATTATTAGCAAGAGAACAACATGCATTTCCTATTGCCTTATCCCAGTTAACTGCAGTGGGAGAGAAAACAGGTAACATGGAAGAAATGTTTCAAAGTATCGCAACTTACTATGAAGAAGAATTTGATTCTGTTGTAGGTGCACTTTCAACCATCATCGAACCTTTAATGATTGTTTTGATTGGTATGATTATTGGTTTGTTAATGATCGCACTTTACATGCCAATCTTTAGTATTGGTCAAGCGGTTGGTTAAAAATTAAACTTTTCCCCTAATTTAGGTGCAATATAATTTTACTTAAAAAGTATTAAGTAAATCATATGAATTTATAAACATTTTAAATCATTTTGGACCAAATCAATTTTTCTGAAAGTTAAAAATATGATAAATACGCAAGTATTAACTTAAAAATAATACAATTTTGAAAAAAAGACTTAACAGGGGATTTAGTTTTTTAGAATTAATGGTGACCATTGGAGTGATCACTATTATTGGTGCAGTCGGTTTACCCGCAATTGATAACTTTGGGGTAGCTGAGAATTATCAAAATGATTTAGCAACGATCAGAGGACAGTTTAATTATATTAGACAACTTTCTTTAGAGGATGGTTCCGCTTACCGCGTGAAGGTTGTTAATAATGACAATGACAATACAGCTAATTTAGAAGTTTGGAGAGCTACAGGTCTTAATCGTTATAATGTAGAATTTCACAAAGGTTCAAGTCCGCCATGTTCAGCTTTTGGCAGCACAGGCAATAACGGAGAAAAACAAAATGACCTCACCAAGAGTTTAGAATTTTTAACGATTAAAAAATGTACAGGCATAGATAATAATTGCACCAAGGTCAGCGCTTCACAAAATTATTTTTGTTTCTTACCCGATGGTTCATCACCTGAAAATTCTCGAGCTGAAATGAAAGCGGGAACTCGAGCAGGGGGTAGGACAGAGTTTTTACATTTTTATTTAACAGGCTTTTTTAATAATGGTGACAGAATGTAATGAAAAAATTTGCTAAACAAAAAGGATTATCCATTATGGAAGCGGTGACCGCTTCTGGAGTTCTTGCTATTGCAGTAGTTGTATTTATGACGTTGCAAGCTAACCAAGAAGAGTCTTTTACAAATTTAAGAAAATTTGATCGTTCAGCGTATACGGTAGAACTGATGTTTGAAGAAATGGCAGCTGTTTATAATCCTGTTGCGGTTCAATATGGAGAACCCAGAGTTTTTGAAACCAAAACCGCTTTAGCTGGACCGAATACAACATTAAAAGTTAAAGGGTTAAAACAATTACCTGATCAAGGAGATGTGATTTCAATTGAAGGTGTGGGTGGATCTTACCGTATTATCTCAAATCCACCAGGAGGAAGCCCACCAACACATAATTTTAATGCGGATGATGTTGTGACATTTACGATAGAACGATCAGACATCCCAACTTCTGTTGTGAATAAATCATTAGCATCGAATGCAAATGAGAATGCTCCTATTACTTTCAGGTCAAACGCTGAAGGATCATTAGACCCTTATCATAATATTGATTTAACTAAATTCGATAACACAGATTACTTAACCACGGTGACCAATGAAAAAGTTAAACTTGATTTGCAAAACTGGGGGAATTTACTTTCTAAAATTTTAGGGCCTGTTCGTTCTGGGGATCAAAGAATGATTACCGTAGAAGAAGTGGATTATGACACCGCGGTTGATCTTAATAATGACGGTGTCCAAGATGTTGATAGTGATAATAATCCGATCACTGAAAAAGTAACAAAAAAACAAGTCACCATCACCATCACACAAAGTGGAGTGACGGAACGGTTTAGGAGATTATTTTTAGCAGGAACATGAGATTATTTAACTTTATTAAAAATTTTAAATTTAAGTGGTCTAAAGCATCTCGTGGTGTATCTTTAGCAGAAGCATTAGCTGCTATTGCGGTATCTACTGCCGTTATGGGAGCGTCGTATACAATTTATAATCAATTCCAAGGAACATTCGTCAGACAAATTAATCACAATAATTTAAAACAAGAAGCGCGTTTTGCCCTTTTTACTCTTCAATTTGATGCGCGAATGGCAGGATATAAGCATCCAGACTCCACCTTAGGAGAAGTTGAAATTCCAGTTAAAGTTTTAAATGATGATGGTTCTGAGGTGACCAATGATACAGAATTTGGAGAAAAGATTTATTTTTGTTTTGATACTGAAAATTCTTCTGGTGTAGTTCAAAGAAAATTATTCATGTATGAAGTGCAAAACGCTTTTAGTGACTCGCCAACAAAAACTATTTTAAAGAAAAAGATTTTTCAATCCAACTCTTGTGACCCTGCAGATACTGATAATACTCTTGTATCTGATTGGATACCCCTTTCTCAGTATTTTGATTTCTTTGGCATTCGTCTTCGAAGTAAACATGTGGATTATGAAATTCGTATGAAAACACCGAATGGATTGATTACGGAAACCTTTACAGCAAGTGCCTTTATGAGAAATTTAAATTTTGGCGGAAAAAATTATTATGTCAAGGATGAAGATGATCTTCATGCAGCTCGAACTCCAGTCCTTCCTTTTACCGGCAGTATGATTTTAAGATGCCCAAATAATGTTAATCTTGATATTCAACTTCCATCATTTAGCACTGATCAAAATTTATTTGTATTACATCAAGGAGAAACGGTTGGGACTACAAACCTATACCGAACCTTTCCTGCAATTCAAATTGAAACTGAAAAGCCCCCTGAGATTACAGGTATTCCAAGTTTAAATAATAATGAGATGCGTCTGAGAGCAACGACCTCTTCAACCTTACCCCCTGGTTTAAATGCTTATTCAGGTTGGACAGATACTGATGAAGATGGAAACAAAGATAGTAATGAAAGTTATGACGGCTCACTTGTTATTGAAGGTACATTAACATCAACGGATACCGGTTATACGTTTAATAGTGATGGTTACCAAGATTTTGTCGTTAGAGTAAAGTCAGACCTTGATACAAACTGCCAAGGCGATGGATGGAATAATCAAAACGAAGTTTATAAAGATTATACAATCCGAGTAATGAAATTTAGCGCACCACAATTTTCAGACATTAATTTATTTACATGGAATGCAAGAGGTAAAACGTTTGGAGTTGATAATTATGAAAGTCGAGGAACCCGAAGTTTAAATGGAGGACCTAACTTTGATATTACTTCTGATGGACGCGCCTATTATATTCAGCAAAATTTAGCGTCTCCTGCATTTTTAGTTTCAAATGAAGATTATGACTCATTTGTATTAAAAGGAATGATTTGTTCTGGCGGGTATCCAGACTGTCAGTCAACCATGACGGCTTGGGGTGATGATGACATGTTAGGGTTTGCAGCTGGGTTAAGAAGACCGAATATTCCATATAAGATTTGGCCAGATGGTAGAATACGAGCATGCGCAGGAGTTGATTATTTAACCATTAAAGATGAAACACCATTTTATGGTTCCGCTTTAGCAGGATCATTACGTTCAACTGAACGAAATGCCTATAACGCTATGACCGATGAAGAAAAACAAGCCTTTTGGGGAGGGCCAAATGACAATGTATTTGATATGTATTTATGGTCATGGTGGGGTGCAGAAAGTAACCGAAACCACTCCTCAATTGTTTTGCATCACTTTAAAGAATATGAAGCTACTCATGACCGAGCTTGTGGCAAATCCCAGTCTAGTTATCATTCTTCCAGCAGTTATGATCCGTATGTCTTAGGATGGGTACAACCGAATTCAACTCAACAAACCTATTTAGAAACAGAAGGTTATGACCGTTTATTTATCAGAAGTGACTCTACAAGACCTAACAACACAGGAACAAGAAGATGTGGGGGTAAAACAAATTCTTTTTCGAGAATAAGTTATCTTCCAGGGGCAACGCATAGAAGTAATTGTAACCAAGGACGTAATTATGGTGTTAAAAATATTGTCACATTAACTTATAACCCTAAAAAATTTAAGGCGATTGTTGATAATAAGCCTATTGTTCAAAGTTCGGATAGTCTTAGATTTAATGCATTTGATTTAAGGTTTGTAAATGGCGTGCTTAAAAACTATTTAAGCTCAACCTTTCCCTATCCTATGACAAATACAGGAACAAATATTACTTTACCAACAGCAACGGATGCAGCAGATGGTTTAAAAGCGACAAGTTTTCAAAGATTTCAAAAAGGAGCAGTTGCGCTTGCCGCATTTTCACAGCCTGATAATCGATATTCAAATATTCAATTGGCAAGATTACCAAGGTTTGTTCCTTTAGAAACTGCAAGTAATGCACCCGATCCAAAATCTCAAAGCCTTTATTATTATATGGACGAGACTTATCGTTCGATTAATAAAATTTATGGATTGTTAAGTAAATCGTACGATCCTGTAGGAAATCACCTTGAAGTGTTAGTTAGTGCTAATAGTGGTTCGGGAAATTGTTCAGCCATTGGGGGTAGAGGAACTGCAGAAAGCGCAACGTATAAACAACAAGTTGTTGATGGTATTAATCGAATTATGAATTGTCGTCTAAGTGGAACATGGAGAGCTAGAACTGAAACATGGGCAAGTAATTCTCAACTTCCAAACATCGGTGAGTTTTATGATGTTAATTTAAAAGCAAGTTATAGTGGAGCACGTGCAACAATTACCACAACACAAGGTGGAACTATCCAAGTTTTTGCTGATGGATCATTTCAATATACAACATTGCCAACAGGATTTACGGACGATGCTCCAAAACAAGATTCTTTTTATTATGCCGTTCAAACTGAAGATTCAGGAAACACTAGAATTTCTGATGTGAAAAAAGTTTATATTGGCTGGAAGATTGGAAACACCACCCCAACTGGAGTTTCTTATAAAGAAGAAGATGAGACTAATATTACTGATCTTCAAAATGTTGATATCGAAGAACTTGATCTAAAAGAAAAAGTGGTTGCAGAGCTTTATGCAAGTGCAACAAATGAACCTGATACACATGATTTTGTTCGATTTAATTTAGGCCGTTTACCTGATGACCATCCTGATAAAGATGTTGATCATGGTGACCGATTTAGAATTGATCAAAAAGATGATAAATTTTTCTTAGTTCTTAATAATGCATCCAACATCCGTTGGAGCAGCCTACCTCAAGATAAAAAATTCTTTACCTTTAGATTGATTGGAACAGATTTAAGGGGAAATCAATTAATTACGGATCAAAAAGTCTATGTTAAACGTGATGACTGTTCTGAAACGGCTATGGAAAATGTCAAAGTTTATAAGACAAAAGCGGCAATGACGGTTGAGGGTTTTATTCAAGGTGAGAATGGAGAAAAAATCTATAGACGTCAAACTGTTCCTTTAACGAGTGGATTAGATGAGGCTGTGATCCGATTTGATTATCCTGAACGTAATGTACAACCGAGTATCCGTGTCGCTGAAGAAACGGTAACAGTAGATGGAGAAGAGGGTGTGATTG
>Ga0181575_10001240_pt1 | contig 18454 bp, 8 predicted proteins | sample 101ome_23_FD_145599 | JGI IMG/M metagenome (GOLD analysis project Ga0181575, IMG submission 145599) | Coastal salt marsh microbial communities from the Groves Creek Marsh, Skidaway Island, Georgia - 101411CT metaG (spades assembly) | ecosystem: Environmental > Aquatic > Marine > Intertidal zone... | reverse complement strand
CAAGGTCATCACTATCACCCCATGTAGCTTTGACATTATCTCTATAATTCCAAACCTCGAGACTAGCATCCCAATGTACACTATTAGAATTTAATGTAGTGTTATCAAAATTTGCATCTGACTGTACACGCAGAGTGTTAGTGTTGGCTTCGCCGTAAATCTCTACGCCGTCGACAGAAGCTGGATTGATAGAGCTATCGATTGTTTCTAAACGTTTTGTACCACCTGCAAATAAAGTTACTTCATTGTAGCCATCAGTATTTGCAGTTAAATGCTTAATTGTATTGCCTTCGCTTCTTAATTCGAAACCTTCATCGACTTCGATAAGAAGATCGCGATCGCCTGATACTATCCAACCATCTGTCCCGTCTGTGTACATTTGTAAATTATGTACAGCAATTGTTTCATTGTTTTGGCTATTAGGATACGTATTGCCAAAGAGAAGTTTTTGATTGTCATTAATAATAACATCATCACGTACATACGCATCACCGTGTATGACTACACCGTATGCATTTGTAGAAAACTTAAGCTGGTCATTCCAATATAGCTCAACACCATTATTGACGTTGGCAGTCATGATCAACTCATTACCAGTTTCTGTTCTTAGTTCGTAGGTATCTGTAATTAGATTGAGGTTTGCAGTCGATCGAATATCTTGTACATCAGTATTAGAGTACATTCTATTATCGGCAGCAGAATAGAACATCTCGTATTGGCCAGTGCCACCAAATACTTCTGTACCTGATGCTCCACCAAATGTAGCTCGCACATCGTCATTGAAGTTTAGCTGATTATTCGAACTTTGCCAATGTAGTTGAGCATTCGTGTTACTTCCAGCAGGACCATCACCAATGTACAATACATCGTAACGCAACTCTGTCGTATTTTCAACAATTAAACCGTAAGTAGAGTTAACATAAACTTCAGTCGATTCTGCAGTATATGTAGTATTAGAAACAATATATAGTGTATCAGATGAAATAGTATTAGTACTAGACTCCCATCTGCCACCACGTAATCCACCAAATGTGCTGTTTGCAAAAGCGCTATCTCCGTCTCCATCATCGACACCATCGTTGATAACGACCATAGTATTGGAGGTAAATTGGCCGAAGAGAGTAGCGTTTCCAAATGTTTGAGAACCACCCAACTGACTGTTAGCGGTCATGATAGATGTCTGAGCACCGGTAGTATCACCACGTACCATCAGAACTATTTCATTTGTTTTATTCAACCAGTCGCTAAACGTATTATTCGCTGGATCTAACTGATCAAATCCTGACAGTAATGCCATTATTCTATCCTACTAATTTTTGAAGAAGTTGTTTGATTTGTGAGATATCGTCCTCTAATTTATTTACTTTCGTAGATAAATCTTTTTCACGATAAGCTCTTTCTCTTGCAGCTTTATATCTCTCAAAATCATCCATGTTTGTATTTATAAATGTACCTTCATTTGTTTTTTGAAAATCAGTTTCTTTTGTCATGCTGATACCGCAATCACCCTATAATCATCCACTTTTGGTACTAGTTTTCTCGATTCCGCTAATAATACAATTTTAATAGCAACCTTATTATACGTATCAAAAATAGCACCGGTACTATTGAAATATCTACAAATATTATAATTATCAGGATTTCTAAAAGCTGCTTCATCTGCTCTCAATGTATCAATCTTAAATCCATCACCGATGTGGCTATTATTAGCGATCACATCGCCATTAAAACTAATCTCACCAGATACACTATTAGCTGCGTCTACTGTTAGCAATGTATAGTTTGAATTAGGGAATAGCTCGCTATATACTCTAATGACATCACCTGATTGTAAAGCATCAATTTCAGTATTAGAGAAACCGCTACCCTGAATAATATTATTATTACCGTTAGTTTCAAAAGAACCAGTCAGAGTAGTAGCTGCTTCAGGATAATCAGCAAAAGTAAATTCCATTTCTTTGTAATCAAATTGTTTTTCTTTATCACTAAACGAATTTTTTCCTTTGATTGGTACTAATTTTGTCCATTGTTTATCTTCAAAAGCATCAGAATCTTGACTATTTTGTATCTTAGCATATACGTCTATGCCGGTTCCTAAAGGTCTGTAAGCATTAAGTATTACTCTTAAATCTTCGGCTTTTTTGCTTGATCCCAGTTCTAATGTTTTTGAGATATGGCGTGTAATTGCATTTCCATCGTTGAGATGTTCATTATCACCGTCATTATTGATATACCAATTGTGCGTTATAACATTCAATTCGCCTACTCTCAGCGACGGAGCAGAATAAGTTTTAGTATTAGCACCTTTATATTGGTATGTCAAATTTATCTCAGCTGATTTATAATCATTATTGACCATATCTGTATCTGTCTGCACGATTTCTTGCGACGTAGACAAAATTAAGCCTTCGTAATCTTTGACATGATTAGGTGCATTCAGATAGAAAACTCTGTCCGTAGAAGCCAATCTATAAGTGCCATTATCATCATATGATAAATTATACGTAGTGACTGGTTTAAATTCAGCCGGCAATCTTGCGTTCCAATCTGATCTAAAAACAGACATAGGTTGAGGTTCAAATGCATCAATATAACCTTCTGTGCCGGTTTCTACGCCTACGATTGTGTCACCGACTTCAAATAACATATTATTATTTGCGTTATAACCGTCTCTTGTTACACTTGATTTGGCCAATCGCAATGATTTAAAATAATAGTCGTAATCATCTACGTAGCCGATTACTGTTAACTTATAAGTTCCAGACAATGTTTGTTTTGCAAATTCGTCTACATAAATGACTGTGTTATTATTAATAGTTGTTTTATCGACCGTAAATACTTGTCTTTTTGTAGAATCTGTCGAATCAATAATAACTATTTTATTTCCTGTAGCTAAATCTCCAAAATTAGTATTCACATTGCCTGTTACTTTTTTAGATCCAGCTGCTATACTAACTACTCCTGGTCGAGCCGGCAACGGTCCATCTTTATAAACTATTTCTCCTGGAGCCCATTTTGGTTGTGTGTTAGATAGCGCAAAGAATTCATAATCATCATTGACTAATTTTAGTTCTACATCTGCTGTAGAATATTCAGCCATATGTGTATCAAATTTAATATCTAGATCAGGTCTTGCTTCCCAACCATTAGATTTTTTTGAATTTTTTGCGAAACCATTATAATAAAATAATTGGCCTTGATGACCTTTTGATGATCCAGGAGAGATTTTTTCTGTTTTTACTCCATTGATGATGGCATAATTACCTTTTATATTTTCCCAAAGAGCATAACCCGAATCTTCCATTATTACAGCGATTGCATAATAGCTATTTGTTTTTAGTGTAATCGGTCTTGCAAATGTAAATATTGATCCATCTGTAGCATTCGAAGATACTTTAATACTGTACCAATCTAATCTTTTTGAAGCGCCGCTTACTCTATGTGCAATGACTGGAACACCCTTTTTATCACATTCTAATATTGTAACATATACACCAGGTGCATACTTACCAGAATCATTACTTTTAATTGGTGGTTTCCTTCTAAAATATAAAGTAACATCAAGCAAATCGACCGTATCGTCATTTCTTACTGTTGCTGAACTTACATAAAAAGTTTGATATAAGTTGGCTTTTACTGGTGCTGGCCGACGCGGGTTTCCAGGAGGAGTCAAAGTACAATCACATATAACTCCTTTTGGCAATGCATCTTCTAAACTTCTTTGGGGTCGAGTTGAAGATCCCTTGTTACCAAACGGATCTAACGGTCCTTCTGTATCTAATGTTTCAGAAGCTGCATCTACTTTTAATGATTTAATTTTTGTAGTACTAGTAGGATTAGCTACGTAAGTATACGCAATAAATTTAATTTTATCTCTACCTTTATCATATGATCTGGTGCGTACTTCACCGTATTTCCACAAATTTGTAAAGTCTGATCCAGCAGTAGGACCGCTTGCGTTAAAAGATGCATCATCTGTTCCATAGGCTCGTACAGATAATTCTAATACACCGTCGGCGTTAGATCTAAAATAAATCCATCGACCTCTACCAACTTTATGCGTATTGTTTTTGATAGAATCGCCTATTGGTTCACAAAAATCTGTAATATCCTCAAATTCATTTCCAGGATAATTATCAAGCATGACCTTATATCTGGTATTAGGTTGCAAATTTGTTGCTTTGATATTAACAGGTTTAGGTTTTGACGGACCTCTCACGGCTAGAGGCATCATGAAAATATTTTCATCTGCCCTTCTTAGTGCGTTAATACTATTTGTTAATATTTTTCTCGCCATTTTTTTATTCCTAACGTCGTCTCGTGCGCGGCCATCTTCGGCGTATATTTATTGGTACAGTGGGAGTTTTAAATGGAGGCGTCGCTCCATAACCTGGAATCGGCGGTGTAATAGTGCTATCATCAGTATTATCATTTCCTCCGGCTACAGGTCGTACTATTGCATTATTATCTCTAAAATTGTTCGGCAAATTATTAAATATAGATACTGATACTGGCGATTGACTACCTCCTCCACCATAACCTCCACCAGTACTATCTGGAGGAGTAAGGCCTGGACCAGTAGAATCACCTATTGTGTCAGTACCAGGTTGTGTATTATCTGTTCCTGGTTGATTTCCTCCGTTACCTCCATTATCTTCGATCGGACAATGCGGATCTTGAACTGGTACACACCCATCATCAATAGTAGTTGTATCAACTGGAGTCGTACCGTATCCTGTTTCTGAATCATCGCAGTCAGGGTTATCATCAGGAGGTGTATATCCACAATCTGCAGAGTTTCGTACAACGTTTGCTATTCGTAATTGACAATCAGCTAATGAAGTATAACTGAGGCCTTCACCATTTTTAAATTTACCAGTATATTCATATAGGTATTGGTTAAAGCCAGAACACCTCGGTTCTCCCGCCGGCCGGCCGGCCGGCGGACACTTAAATACATCCGGCGGATTGTCAGGCGGAGTAACAACAGTAGTATATCCACAAATAGGTGAATTAGGTTCTGTTTTTCCTACTTCTATACCACCAAATCCATCACACACGTATGTAATTCTAGTAGTGCCTCTGCAACGATTATATTTAAATGTACCTTTTGCACAAACAGGCGGAGGAGTTTGGGTATATGTACCTGAACCTGAATCATAAATTGTATCTTCTACTTCAATTGCCGGATAACAAATTTCGAAATTAAATGTTTCTTTCTTTTTATGCACTCGAACTGTGATATATTTGCCTAAATTAAAATTATATGCAAATCGTATCTTACCAGCTCCCTTAAATCCTTTATATGATGTACTTGGTGTACCACCCACATTTCCTAAAACTACAGTAAAAGAATCATTTGTGGGAGTTGTAAACCATGGATTTACACTCGCTGGATAAACTGAAGTAAAATTCTTTTTGACTGGGTATCTTTTATTATATAATTCGATAGCTTCGGAAGGTTGTAAATTATTTGTTCCATCTAAAGTATTAGTAGGAGCCCAAACAATATTACCTCTTTCTGGCCGATTAGCTGTTGGATCAGTATTAGATTGAATAATCTCATAGGCAATACCACCATCAGGATTAAAGAATTTTAATTCTACAAATCGTACTACATCATCTGATCTATCAGCAGCTTCGAATGTAAATTCTTCCCAGACTCTTTCAAGTGTGCTATATGATGAAACTTTGTCACCAACATTTTTCCTATTTCTATTAGACTCAAATCTACAAACCTCTTTAATTTTTGGTGGCTCAGGGACTATAATAACTGGTCCATGAGTTGCAATAGTTTGAGAAACTAACTGCCTTCTCGTATTTGGGAATACAGCGGTATCGCCACTTAAAAGTTTTGTTGATGTGTCAGACAATCTAAAATCTAGATTAACAGATCCCATCGCTGGCTGTAGTACGTATTCGTAAATACTAGCATTATAATATGGATTTGTAGTTGCAGTATGCTTGTAATTTTCAAAATTATCTACAAAAAATCCAAATTTAAATCTCTCTATAGTAGAATCTACAGAACTTTGAATACTTCGCTTTGTTGTATCATTTTCTAATTCTGATAAATTTTGATTATATTCAAGAGCTTTAATTCTATTTTCTAGCCGCGCGATTTCATTCATTGTATAGACACGAGGAGTATTATCTACCTTAGCCAGCTGATTTGAATATCGCTTCAGCCTTCTATTACTAGTAACATTGTTAATTACTTTAGTATCTACTATTTCTCTAATACTACCAGAAAGCACGGTGGGAATAGAAGGATACGGCGCAACAGATAGTGTATACAAAGTTATCTTATTTGGATTTGACTGATTATTTAAATCTGTACCATCAGTGTTGATAGAAAAAGATCCATCACTCTTAATTGTAATTTCATCGTTTCTTCTCTTATAAAATTCTAAATCAAATTTTATATCAGATTGCGGTTTAGGAATCTTAAACGGACCAGATCCAAAAGAAATAGTTTCAGTAGGATCGGTTGTTGCAGAATTTGGATCGTCTGTTAAAGTAGCAGTAGCTACCGCAAACGGCCTAAAATCTAAACATTCGCGTAGATCATAATAAGCACCTGATTCACCAATCATTTCTGGTATTTCTAATGTATGAATACCTGTTGTCATTGAAGCGAGTTCAGTTTCATCATCAATATTATACGAATCAATAATTTTTAATCCATGAGAACCTTCTGATAAACAATCAAATTCTACACAAATAGTATTACTAGTAATTGCCGAATTATTAGTTGATAATTCAGTACGATACAAATAGCCTAAACCATAATAGCTTTCATTTTGATTATGATCAATATAAAATTCATCAGTAATATCTGTACCTGATTTGTCAGCTGAATCATACACTGCTCTTAAACGGAAAATGCCAGGAACACCTAAACATTTAGGAAATTCACCACTAAGGGCTCCTGTTAATTTGACAACTTGATTTCTATTGACAGTCAACGTCGATCTTTCGTTTGTTGCTTTTTGATCAAATGTAACTGTAAACGGATTTGTATTTGTTACTGGATCACCCAAGAAAATGTCCATAGTCAATCCATCAGAAGCAACATTTGCGTACATCGTTGTTCTTTGATTTAAATCGATGGGTATATCTTTCGGGAAGAATCGAGTAAACGTTTGGCCACTAGTAGTCGTGCCAAATCCGCTATTTGTTCTCATTCTGAATACATTTGAGCTAATGATACTCGTGATTTGACAAACGTTTCCATCTACATCTTTAAGCCAATCTCCTACACGAAAATCATTTGTCACATCAGCAGAAGGTGTAGAGCTATCAATTGTAACTTTAGTGCCGTTTACTGTTAATCCAACTGCAGTGTATGTAGCTGATGACAGTGGTACATCGCCAGTGGGTACAATGATAAGATCATTTTCCTCAGCATCGCTTAGAGATTCTATATAAGGAAAAGTGTATTGTGTACCATTGACAGAAGGGACTGAAATTATGCCGTTATTATCAGCATATAAATTATCATCTGTTGATCTAAAGATGTAAGAAAAATTAGTAAAAGCTTTTGCTGGTCGACCAGTATTAAATACTAAAGATTCGCTTTTTGCTTGTTGCAAAACAGCAATTTTTTTATTAGCGTAGTCGATAGTACTTCCATCTGCTGCTGCCCTTTTTAAATCGGGTAACACATTGATAGCAACATCTCGTAAAATATCTGCTACGCCATCTTCTGAACCACTGTCTGAAGGAGAGTAAATTGATCTGACAAGCGAGAAGCTACGACCGGGATTCATCTGTATATCGTATAGGTAAATTCTATACACAGCATTTTCTGTACCCTGTATTCCTCTTTCGTGCGTAATACTTCTTATTCTAGCAGTTCCAATCTCATCATTACCGGACATTGTAGCAGTAGATACTGTATTTCCACTTCCTGAACCACCATCATAATCGTAATTATTAATAAAATTAGCAGCTAATCTGTGCAATTTGACTAATTGATTATTTTTAAATGAATGGACACCTGCTAATTGATGCACACGCACATAGCTGCCATATGCAGCATCTGTACCTATATTTGTTTGATTAAATGTATCAGTTCCCTTTTCAACTTCTTTAGCAAAATTTTGTTCGGTTTGAATTCTAAATCCATTAATATACGCATGACCAGGATCGATTACAACTCTAAAATGAGTGTTAGTATTAGCCATCGCTAAAGCCGACGATGTAGTCGCTTCAAAAGGATCTAGAATATAGTTTCCAGATTCCTCATATGTTCTTTGTGCAATCATATCCCCTAGTTTATCATACTGTGTTTCTTTTTGTTGATCGTAAGGTCGACCTTCAGAAAATTTAACAATAGGGAAAAAGTCAGCAGTTTCTATTGCTTCGGCTTCAGTTTTTGTGACAAGTACAGGAGTCAATTTTAATCTATCAGCACCAGGAGCAGATTGATTAAGAAAACCAGCTGCATTATCATAGAGTGTGCCATCTGTAAAAACATTTACGATAGATTCTGTACTATTAAATCCAACTGAGATAGCATCTGGAGTATTTGAATACTTATCAATCATTGTAAATTGTGCAAGAACGTTTAGAAAAAGCCCTTTTTGATATATTTTACCTGATTGTATTGACATTCCAAAGCCAACACCGATAGGATTAGTAAAATTGGCAGTATCAGCAATTCGTACTCTTTGATAGTACATTTGAGGATTAATAAGAAGACCAGTAACATTTTGTTGGGTAGCTGCTATCGAATAGATGCTAACATGTGGCGGTGTCGTGTACTCAGAGCCTCCAGTAGAAATTTCAATTTTATTAATTTGACCAGCAGAAGTAGTCAATACTGAAGCCGTTGCGCCTGAGCCAATAGATCTAATAACTCTGAACTCATTCGCACTAGTTGCTGATGTAAGTATAGTTCCATCTGGAATATTCCAAGAATTGACATCAATACCAGCGCCAAATTGTTTGGCTGGATTAGGCTTAATTCTTAGAATAGCAGTTTCTGATTCTGTTTCTACATAGAATGCAGGTTCGCCGTCTATTGTACCGTCGTCCGTAGTCAGAAATACATCGATGGTACCATCAGCGTTTTGAAGTTGTTCTCCAGATACAAAATTATTTGCCCAGTCGTTTGAAGCACCTGCGACTACTTCGATTTCAATCGCGCTAACAATAGCAATAGCATCAGTATTAGAAAAAGCCGTAACGTTGCCGCCGCCAACTACATTGAAACCCCAAAGTCTATCATCAGTGGCATAAACTTCTAAAGTTTCACCTTGAACAAAAGTTTGGTTTTCTGATGTCGTATCTCTCTCATCTGTATAGTTCACATAAAGAGTTTTAAGATTAATTCCGTCGCCTTCATTACCATCTTCGACGTGAAATATTTGAGCTCTCTTCTTATTAGAAAGACCTTTGACAAAAAGTCCGTTTAATTTTGTGATGTCTACAGCTTCACCATTAACTGTAGTATCTAGAATTTTAGCATAATCCATTTGTGATTTAAAACTAAAATCGCAGCCATCTACAATTGTGCCAGCTTTAAGAATATGATCTCCAAACTGTTCAGCTTGATCAGCCAAAATTGATTGTAGTTGGTTTACTTCTCTTACTTGTACTGCAGTAGCAGGTTTAAACAAAATTCGATAATAATCTTTTGATCTATCGAAATCGTCAAAATAAGGAGAAGCTTCTAAGTTTGTGTCGAAAGGCATTCTTAAAACTCCAAGATTACACGTATTTCTTCTGATTGATTTTCATCTCTATCTACAGGAATATCATTTTGTAGATAGATAATTGATCCGGTATTATAATCTAGATCTCCAGGTGTAATATCTATAGCATCTGTTGTTGGATTCATTACAGCTGTACTAGTCAAACCGGTTATATTACTATTTGTGACGAATTTTCCAACTACATTCGTTACGCTCAAAGTATATTTAGAACCACCAGTAGCTACAACTGAATGTATTTTAGCGGTAGAAGATCCTTGAGTAATGGTTTCATTTGGTTGGAATGAGCCTACTGTCACTATTCCATTGATCTTCATCATCTGATTAAAATCAGCAAATCTAAAATCGGCTTCGTCATCATCTATCCTACTATTTATATCAATTCCTGTAATAGTAGCTATATTTTTAGTTGTGACTCCATATATTTGTTTTCCTTTTCGCCATTCAGGTTTTGCATTATTGAGTAACATACCTTGAACAGCGCCAGTAGCCATAGGAAAACTGGTGCTTTTTATAAATGCTTCTGAAGAAACAGTTACTAAATGTGCATTACAAGTGATACTCGTTCCAGTAGCAATTGCTGGAACAGTAGTAAAATTAATTGCTGTAGTATTTGATGCTGTTCCTACAGTTAAAATTTCAGAATCAGTGCCATTGTGCACACGTATTTTATCTCCACTTTGTAAGAATGTATCAAAACCCATAGTTGCGTTTGCTTGTAATTCGATAAATTCACCCAAAGTAGTATTTGTTGTAAAAAGACCTTGTATTTGTATCTCATCGAATTGTAATACTTTTTCATTATCACTAAAACTGCTATCGATAGCTGTATGATATATTGCAACATTCGCGAATTTAGGATCTCTTACAATACCAAATTGAGCAAATGAATTTGTAGGATCGACTAATCCGGATTCATCACGATTATATTTCATATACATTGATAGTCGTTTTGAACCTAATTCTAATGCAGTATTTGCTCCATGCCCCTCGAGCGGAGACAAAATAGGTCTAATTACAGCTGGTGTTGTTGAAAATGGTCGTAAACCTGTATTGACATCCGGATCGCCGGTTAAAACCGTGGCTGTTGCAAATGAATAGTTTTTACCTATTTCGAGCATTTCTATTTTCTTAATAGTATTAGCTGAAGTACTATCGACAATTGCACGCGCTACTGCGTTTACAGTTTCAGTTCCGCTGCCTATAATTTGTACTGCAGGTGATATTTCATATGTAGTAGTTTGATTTGGCATTGTAGTGAAATTTTCTTCGAGCTCGATAAAAACACCATTAAGAGCTTCTATTTCTACGGAGTATATAATTTTTTGATATTGACCACGTCCTACGCCACTAGTAAGATAGATGATACTATTTTGATAAAAATTCTTGATTTGTTTAGCAGCGCCATCTATTTTGTATACTTTTGACGCTGAAGTAAATCCGTAATCAGAAAAATTTGAACCGATACGATTAAAATCCGCTAGCGCGAATTTACCTGATATAAAATTATTATATCCCCTACCTGCGTCTACAACTTTGATAACATCAATTGAGCCTTCAGAAGCATTTTCTGCAACTACAGTATTGGCTGTAACTGGAATGTATTTTTGTGTTGCGAATTTAGTAAATGTAGCAGAGTCGATACTATACATATATTTCCACTGATAACCGTCAGTAGTTTCATAATAATCATCGCCTCTTGCAAAAAGATCAGAATCGTATTTAGCATCTTCGAATTGAGGACGCACAGTACTAGGTACGCCATTATTGTTATTCAAACATTTATATACATGTTTATATGAATCTTCATCTACGACAACATAGAAATTTTTAGATTGTAGTTCTGTATCTTCATCATCATACATAGCATAAACAGTATTTGCTGTCCAGTTATGTCTATTCACTACAAATTTCATATCGTTACCAGACAATCTTTTGCCAAAAATCATATTTCTATATGAACTCGGATTTAAAGTCTTGACTGTTTCAAGCGGAAAATCAACTTCTTCAATAGTAGAAGCTTCCGTGATATGATCACCCATAAACGCGTAATAAGAAGTATTCGAGGCCTCAGTAACAGACTCGATTACTTGATCGATCAAGTGTGTCTTGATAGTTGTTGGGACAAGTTTTTTAGCCATTAGAAATACCGTTGAATATTAATATTTATGCATTATTAGCTGATGCATTATAAAATGTGTTTTGATTTACAAATAATGTAAAATTCTTTATATCCCAATTTGTTGTATCAGATTCAGCTACTATCTGCAAACTTTCTTCTGAAGTACCCACATATCCACCAAATGGTTTTGTACCAGCTAAGTGTAAAACATCTATTAAAGTGTTTTTATATTTACTGAATGGCAAGGCAGTAAGGACTTTATAAGAATATTCTTGATAGTAATCATTGTCTGGAAGATATTTATCCGAACTCAGAAAAGATCTTCTAGTTGGATGACTGCCTGGAGCTATGCCATGAATTTCATTAAAACCGTAAGCAGTAATATTACGATTACTATTTACTAAAGATTGAAGAGTAAGTGGTTCACCATCTACATATGTAGAGCTAACAACCGAAAAACGTTTTCCAAAATAACCAAATCCAGAATCATACACATTTACATGAGTTGCAAAACCAGAACCAGAAAGTGCAGGTGAATTGATAGAAGCGTTGACACCAGTTCTTGGTTGCATTCTCATTTCATTAACTTCTTCGATGATAGCACTAATACCTGAAATTGAACCAGTGATCAAATCTCCATGTCTAAAGTCGTCTTCAGTATGAAAATTGCTTTCTTCTACTGCAGTATTTGCAACGTCATATTCATTAGCAAGATTTAATCTAGTACATATCAATTCTCTTCTCAATAGATTAATATCTGTAATTCTAGCTTCTGCTAATTTTCCAGTCGTAGTAATTTTTTCTCCTATAGTAAAATTTTTCTGTAGATCGTTTTCTTCGCCTTCGGATCTAAACCGTATATAATAATCATATCTTTCTAGATGTGCAGCTCGAGGCTCATATACAATGAAAATAGGATCAGCACCATAGCCTTCGCCTGGGTTTGTAGTAACAATTGTTTCTAAACTTCCTGCCGGTATAGCAACTTGTGTATAATTTAATGCTGCTTCTAGAGAAGTATTAGAATATTCAATTACATTACCATTTGCAATATAAGTAAAATCTGACGTACCACTATTAGTTGCGTCGATTAAAGCAGTCTCATCTATTTTTAATTCTAAATTTGCTGTGTTAATTTTCATTAATTCGCCATCAAAATTTAATGACTCATAATAAAACAAATCAACAGTATCTTCACGTGTATTCGACGGACCAATAAATGAAGCCTTTTTTGTGTATGTATAACTATTTACACCAGATCCTCCAGGAAAATATGATCCTAATTGAGTATTAGCTGAATACGTATTAGCTAATTTTTTAAATGGATTTCCTGTTGATAAAGATACAACATCGTCAATCACTCCAATTGAAACATTTGATATCGCTACAGTAGGAAGTATAACGCCATCTATCAATCTTTTCATCGGCCTATCTGTTCGAGGAAAGCCGGATTTTCTGACGACATTCATAAAATAACGATTAGTTTCTGTATTAGAGAAAGTATTCGCGACTGTAACTGTTGTATATATGAGATTTGTATTAGGCAATTCTTGTACTAATACATCTCCACCAGAAATAATTGAAAGATTATCCGGTGTATATTCAATAGTAAATGTATTAGATATACCGATTACATTTGCTGTGATCGAAGCATCGATTATACCAGATACGGAATTAGTTGTGGGTTCAACAGCAATTAATTGATTATTTCCGCTTGCATTATTTGCCCAAAAAGTCGTTATATTATTACTAGAACCATTTATACTAAATAAATGACGGCCGTTATCATCTTCAATTATATTTGTATTTGCATTTGTGTAAGCGGCAGCATTAAAATTAATTATAATCTGATCGAAAATTTCATTTTTATCTACGATTAATCCTTCAAAAACAATTGTATCATTTACATCATCATTTGCTGTAGCATAAATCGATTGACCTATTTCAAGATCGGCGATAGATGTAGCATTATTTGCATCTCCGTCAACAAGAATCACAGCGAGATCTTGTTTTATAATATCAAATTGTTTAAAAGGATCTATATGATAATAATAATCTGTATTAGTAAAATGTATTTGACCTGTTTCTATTACTCTATCAGATCCAATAACTAAAGCATCTGGTCCATAACCCCAACCACGTTTATCTCCATCAAAAGAAAATTCTACTATACCAACAGCATCTCGTGTTTCTAAAACAACGCCTTTTGCATTTTTACCTTGGCCATCAGTTACTTTAACTAATTCTCCAATTGAAAAATCTTTTGTTGAAGTTAAAACTTCATAACGTGATAGTGAACCAACAATTAAATTACTCAGATCTGATGCGCCATCGAGCGATTTTTGTTCTATTTGTTCACCAGTTTGAAACGAGCCATCTAAACCAGCGAGATATAATATATCGATATTTAAACTTCCCTTTCTAGTTCTCACTAGTTTTTCTGCAAAAGCTGTTGCACCGCTTGTTTTACCAAATACATTCTGACCTACGAATTGCACATTTTTTTCGTTTGGCACTATCTCGATATATCTACGAGCTTCATAACTATTATCTGACAACTTAAATAAATCGTCTCCAGGATAATAAACATCAGCTTCGATTCCATAAACTAATTTAAAGAATAAATCAACAGCACGTTCAGTACCTTTTGCTCTATAAAATTCTAGTGCATTTTTAATAAACAAACGTTTATTAGTTGCAGTATTAAACTGTATATTGGGAAGATATTTGTTTTTAAAATCGATGATAAAATCGTCAATTGTATTATCGATATCTCTATAATCTGCAAGTCTGCGAGATTCATATAATATATTTGCGGGGTTTTGTACTAGAGTTTCTTTTATTCCGTCGCCATCTCTATCTACATAGAATTGATTTGTTTCAAGCCATTCATAATAAGCTTTGACGAAGAGAATAAACATCTCTCCTTCTTCTTTGTAAAAGTCAGGAAACTGGTTTTTAACCAGATGACTAATATTTTTTTCAATATCTAAAGCCATTACTCAGTGACCTGTGTAATCGTTATTTTAATATCATTATCTAAAACTCTAAGTATGGTATTTTTACTAGCTACGATATCTGCTCCGCTCGGTGTAGCTATTACTTTTAAATTGGCTTTTGTACTCACTTCGAAATCATCGATTCTAACTACGCCGGTCGTATATACGACCGAACCAACTTCGATTATCTCTCCATTTGATTTGATAATATTTAAAACACCGTTGCCATTATCACCGATATAAGAATCGACACCCTGATAGATGAAATTGTCGGTTATTACTGCTGAAATGGGTGAATCAAATTTGATATTATAATTTGTGCGTACAAGAGGAGAAATCGGTACGTATTTCGCTATTTGTATTTTCGTATCATTACTTAATACTGCAGATTGCGCATTATCGATAGCTGTGAGTAGATTACTATATCGCATTGTAGCATTAAATGATTCTAAATTATTAAAATTAAAATTACGTATTGCAGCTAGAACCAAGCTTTTCATATCATCGATGCCCAATGATGTTTGTGTGATACTATATTTTACTGTAGTATCAATCATCACATAAGAATAATTCGGTGTAACAAAAACCGGTTGCAAAGATAATGGACTTTTGTCTTTCAAAAATCGTGCATATTCGTCTCGATTGCTCTTAGGTAAAACGTCTGTATTTTTTAAATCGATTGCAACAATAACTCTACCAAATTGAGGAGGGTCGTATTCTTCGCCACCATATGCAGCAACGTCATTAATCTCTGAAAATTTTGCTTTAAGCAACGTTGCATAATCCTGAGCAGTAATTACTCTTTCTTGTGTAGAAAATGCTCGAGGCGCATTAAATTTAATTTCTTCAAGAGTTTCTGGAAGAGAACCACCAGTAGCAGATCTTTCAAAACCATCTTCAACAGTTACGGAAACATTTAATACAGATGCTGAACCAATATCGCTATCAGCAGTAAATGTTCTTATCCCGTTTGGTAGTTCTCCGTTGCAAATTCTATATTCTATTAATACAATAGAACTATTTTTTGGTTGTCTACCAATAACACCATCTCCAAAAAGTATTTCATAAGTATCATTTTCTGCGGCTTGCAAGAAAAATATTTGATCTTCGGAGCCAATACCAAACAAACTATCTCTTTTTTCATACGTGATAACATTTTCACCATTGTCCTCAATTACACTAATTCTAATACTATTTGTGTCTGCTGTTTTATTAGTAATTAAAAATCTTGGTTGATTGGCCGCGTTTGTTACATATGTATCTTGAACAAAATCTCCTTCTTTAATCGTTACTCCTGTCGCTATAAATTCATTCTCGACATCTGGATTAACTATAGCTTGTACATTTTCTATAGTTGAGAAAGTAAAATTTTTCTGACCCAATGTGCCAGTAAATGTTGTGCCGCGAGGTATGATAACGTCACCAGAACCAGAACTATCTCTTAGCGTAATATCGATTTTTGCGGTAGCAGATCTAAACGATCGAGGTACATAATTTAATTCTTTTGCATGAGAAACAATAGAATCTCTGAGAAGAGCAGAATCGAGAAACATTTCATTAGAAAGCATATTTAAATAAAATGAATTTAAATTTGTATTATATGCAAGAACATCTAAAAGAACATTAATGTTTGATCCTTCAAAATCATAATCTTGAAAAATATCTTGTGATTTTAAATATTCTTTTAGATTTTGTTTTATTGCCGCAAAATCGAGTGTTGTAAGGTCGTTACTAGTAGTTGCCATTTTATCTTACTCTATAAAGTGTGAGGTCGACTTCTTGTTGCTGTGAAGAATTAATAACACCAAATACTATTTTGACATTTATAGAATTTTCATCGGGAGAAGAGTTTGCTATAACTTCAAAAACTCGAGCTCGTGGCTCATACAATTCTATTAATTCTTTTATGTCATATTGTATTTCTACTTCTGTATCACGAGTCATTGGCTCAAACAAATATCTTTTGATATTTCCGCCAAAATCCGGATTCCGTAGTCTTTCATATTTATTTGTCAACACAATATTACGTATAGCCAATTTAACAGCGTCGACATTTGTTTTTCGAGCTATCTGTTTTGTATTTGGATGAGGCAAAAATATATGATTAAAATCGCTGTAGATATCTCGGCTACGAGATACAAGTGCATACTCTTGATTTTTCTTTGCTGTTTTGATGCCCATGTTTTTCTCTTTTAATTACTATTTATGCCGGTATTTGAATATCATCTAAATCATCAATAGAATCTTGTATACTTGTCGTAGCGTCGCCTATGTCTGCGAGTGCTGTGTCAAGCTCACCAATTTGTGCTTGTACGTCAGCTGATAAAGATAATAGTTCATTATAACCCAATGCATCGAGCGCGTCATCTCGAATATCTTCATATATTGATGTAGCTTGATCATATAAACTTGTTGCGTTTTCCATCAAACTATTTGTAATATCATCAAGCGCTCCTCTGATTTCACTCTCTATACAATCAGCTAATCGAGTAGCAGCGCTAGCTACGGCTGAAGCGAGACCCGCTAACGCACCAGCAAGTTGAGCTAATTCTATCGCTAATTGAATTGCTGCAGCTAATTGAGGATCGACCATACCAGTCACTACCTTTTTAGCCCATCCAATAATTTTTAAAGGATCGCTGGGTATAGACATAATTGGTGCATATTTTGACATTATTTCAGCAATTTCTGCTGTTTTTTCATCGAGTACATCTGTGACCGCTGATACATGTTCGTCTAATAATAATTCGAGTCTTTCACAACTAAATTCACCTGGTACACTCGAAGTAGTACCATCAGGGTTTTCAACTGTTGTTACACCAGTAGCTCTCTCGAGCTCTGCTTTCATTTCGTTGATAGAATCGACTGTTGTTTGAAAAGACATTATACGATACTCGTTACTATTCCGTTGACAACCGTGACTGTTCTACCAGTCGGTGTAGTAAATGAACCCGATGCACCTTTCGAAGTGCCTAACGATCCGTTTACATATAAATTATAGTTAGCATTTTGAGAACCTACCGTCACATCGCTATTAAATTTAGTACCAGTCAGCGTTGAAATATTTAATGACATAGCAGCCATGTCTAGACTATAATTTACAGTCATTCTGCTATTGCCTAACACTTTATGTGTATGATTACCTTTAATTCGTGTGACAGAATTTTTTTCAACATTTGTAGCCATATCTCCGACTACATCTATAAACAAACTACTTGCGTCTGATGATTGTTTTTGTCTTTCGTTTGTATGATCAACGCCTACACCTAAATAATAATTATTTTTAGTTGCGATTGAACAGTTATTTGCTACATCTAAAAACCAATTTTTGTTATCATCAGCTGTGATGTCTCTATAGTTATCTGCTGTATAACCAACTGTGATAGCTAAATTATTTGCAACATCAGTATAAAAATTAGTCTTGTCAGTAGTCGTAACAGCTCTATAATTATCTGGGTCATATCCTACTGTAATAGCTAAATTATTTGCAACATCAGTATAAAAATTAGTCTTATCAGTAGCTGTCACAACCCTATAATTATCGGGATTATATCCTACTGTAATAGCTAAATTATTTACAACATCAGTATAAAGTTCGTTTGATCTGTATCTTG
>Ga0181575_10001227_pt1 | contig 18575 bp, 17 predicted proteins | sample 101ome_23_FD_145599 | JGI IMG/M metagenome (GOLD analysis project Ga0181575, IMG submission 145599) | Coastal salt marsh microbial communities from the Groves Creek Marsh, Skidaway Island, Georgia - 101411CT metaG (spades assembly) | ecosystem: Environmental > Aquatic > Marine > Intertidal zone... | reverse complement strand
CCGATAAACTGGAAACCAAGTCGCGGCTGGTCTGGCGTGCTGTTTCACAAACCGGCCGCAGACGCCCTACCGACGCAGAGCGAGTCGCCATCCTCGCGACACTCGTCAAGGCATTCTTCCTCCCGTTGATGGCTGCCTGGTTGCTCGCCAACGGCGCAGAGTTTTTTCGGCATGCTGAGAGATTCTGGCAGCAACAGACCTTTTTCGTGCACGGCTACTGGATGCTGTTCAACGCGATCCTGTTGATCGATGTGACCTTCTTCACGATTGCTTATGCGGTTGAACATCCGGCACTGAAAAATGAGATCAGGTCAGTTGAACCGACATTGCTGGGCTGGGCGGTTGCGATTATCTGCTACCCACCTTTCAACGGCATGACCAATGAAATGCTGGGCTGGTACAGCTCGGACTATCCTGAAATCAACAATATCTGGCTGAGGTCGCTGAGTGGCGGCCTGATGCTGGGCCTGATGGGTTTCTATCTCTGGGCCACTATCGCGCTCAACATCAAGGCCAGTAACCTGACACACCGCGGCATCGTCACCTGGGGACCTTACGCTATCATCCGTCACCCGGCCTACGTGGCGAAAAACCTCGCCTGGTGGATTGGCGCTCTACCGATTTTCGTCATGCAGTACCAGCGTGGACCCGAACACATGTTATATGCCGTGTTCTGTGTCAGTGCGTGGTCGCTGATTTACTACCTGCGGGCGGTGACCGAAGAGCGTCACCTCGGAATCGATCCGGACTATCAGGCTTATCGAAGGCAGGTACCCGGCTATATTCCAGCCGGACTGCGCGCGCACTTCAGGCGCAGTTGACGTTCAGTGCCACTCGGCAGAAATCAGTGCTGCTTCGTCATCACCCTGAATCACATCGCCAGACATGTTGAGCCTGACGTAACGATCAATCGTTTCGGGTACATTCGGGCTGGCAGGGATAAATGCACCTTCGGGCATGACCTGGACCTCAGCCGTCACGAGATTCTGCCAGCCACCACTGGCCAGGCAGGCCACCGCGTGCTGACCGGGCACGACATATTCCCGGCAGTACTTCCCGTCGTGCTGCCTGAACGTGGCAATCACTTGCACGCTGCCGGTTTCGGTCTGCCTGATTTCACCTGATGCCATGGCGTTCAGGAAGGCCAGGTCATCCTGCTTCGGCATCATGATGAAAGTACTCATCGTCACAACAAAGACTGCTGCCGCCACGGCGAAGAGTTTCGCCGCTGAGCTTCTCCCGCTGCCGGCCACCATGCCATGCACTGCCTGCGGCAGCGGCCTGCCGTCGATACTGGCAGCAAAGTCATTCAGCAGGCTGTCCGTTCCCTTCAGGGCGTCGAGTTCGCGTCGCAGCGCCGGTTCTTGCAGCAGGCGCTCGCGCAACGCTGTCAATTGCTCACCTTCCAACTCGTTGTCCAGGTAGGCTGACAGCAGAGTCAAATCCTGTTCAGTAGTCATCAGAGTTCCTCATTCAGATGTTTTCGCAGACTCGTTCTTGCTCTCGCTACCCGGCTCATCACGGTACCCACCGGCAACGCCAGCGCCTCGGCCACCTGCGCATAACTCAGCCCGTCAACCACCACCATCGACAGGATCACTCGGTGATCCTCTGACAACTTGTCGAGTGCAGCGGCAATCGCATCGTATTTACGCTCATCCTCAACGGTTTTCTCTACCGCATCCGGGACGATATCAGTCGATAGCGTGACCGCTTCGCCTTCTTCAACATAAGCATCATGATCACGCACGCGGCGCTTACGCAGTTCATCGATCCATTGGTTCTTGCATACCCGCAGCAGCCAGGCCTTAGGGGCGTCAACGGGAAGCGAGCTCACCAGCACTTTCTCCAATGTTGCCTGTACAAGATCATCAGCATCGTCCATCGATCCGGTCAATGAAAGCGCATATCGCCTGAGAGCGCTCAATTCACTCGATAAATAGCGACGCAGCACTTCGTCTGCAAAAACTGTCCGTTCACTCATTTCAACGATTATCTGGCAGAAGTATTCCGTATTTGGAATAGAAATCGGCTAAACTCGTGATTCTACTTGATCTCCAGGGATTCAGCGTGCGAATTTCTATGGGCGCAGCATACAAAACAGATCGACCAGGCCTGAACCCGCGTTTGCTCCTGCCTGTCGTCTGCGCTCTGGTGATGACCAGCACATCTGCCCGCGAGATCGATTTTATCCAGCTCGAACTCGAGGTCCTGCGCGATCGCATCAACGATCGCACATCAGAGGCAGTTGAAACCCGGGTTCGAGGTCAGGTCAGTGCCCGGGTGCGCCAGAGCATTGAATCCACGGTCAAAGCCGGCATTGATGAGACAGTCACTGACGCTGTCAACGACAGCATCGACGAGCAGGCTCTCACGGCTCTGCCAACGATGCCAGGCGCAGCGCCACCGCCAGCTATCGACACCGCGCTGCCGCCGGCACCCGAAACGGCATTGCCACCTGTCCCTGACACCGGCTTACCTCCGCTGCCTGACACCGATACCGTGCCAACAGAGATCAGAGACGAACCCGATCCACGGGCGCGTATCATTGAAGTAACGCCAGAGATTGATCTGGATCGCATCGTCGAATCACAGCTGGCGCGGGTCGAACGGGAGCTGGATCTTGCCATTGATACGTTTCGCGATCGCACCGGCCATACGGCATTAACGGGCGAGTGGCTGGTGCTGGCTGACGAAACTGCTTTTGCCGAACTTTCCCGGGAAGGCTACGAAGTCATTCATGTCGAGGAACTTTCAGGCCTCGGCTTTTCGCTGGCGACGGTACGGGCACCCACCAGTTATGACCCCGCCCAGATTGCCAGCCTGCAGGTCCTGAATGAGCCCCAGATCGCAATGGACCTGAACCATGTCTACCTGCCGCAGCGCGGCCGCGAGCAACCGGCTGATGCGATGCAGGGTAGAGTCCTGCCGCGCGGCCCCGGTCGGACCAAGATCGGTATGATTGACTCCAGCATCGATATGAAACACAGAGTGTTCACTGACAGTCGAATAGAGGAGTCCACGTTCACACCCCGCGGCTTTAATCGAACGCGGCAGCACGCCACAGCGATTGCTTCGATCCTGGTGGGCAAGAGCGAGGCATTTGCCGGCATCTCACCCGACAGTCATCTCTACAACGGCGTTGTCTTCGCCACGGATGAATTCGGCCGCGAATTCTCAACGACGGCGGCGATCGTCAGGGCACTCAACTGGCTGGCAGAGAACGAAGTCACGCTGGTCAACATGAGCCTGGCTGGCCCAAACAATGCAATTCTGCGCAAAGCGGTTGAATCAGCCTGCGAGCGTGGCATGACGCTTGTCACAGCTGTTGGTAACGGTGGCCCCGCTGCCGCGCCACTGTTCCCGGCCGCCTACGACTGCACGATCGGTGTAACCGCAGTGGATTCCCTGGGCAAACCCTATCACCGTGCCGGCCGCGGTGATCACGTCGACTATGCGCTGCCTGGCATTGATATCAGGCATGCGACACCAGGCAACCAGTTCGGTTCTTCAAGCGGCACTTCATTCGCCGCGGCGGTACTCTCCGGCATGATCGGCGCCCTGATCCCCGACCCGCTGGTGGGTCAGCAGGAAATTCGGCGCCGGCTCAGTGTCATGAGTGCCGATGCCGGCGTCGCCGGGCGCGATCCTGTTTTCGGCCAGGGCATCATTCGCTCCCCGTTCACCGCTCATATCGCAGAGTGAGCGAAGCCACGCGTTGGGCGTAGTCCGCCACCTCCACATTCGACCGGTAATCGTTGTCACTGACCCGCGCGATGAGCGCGAAGCGATCTGACACCGGCACCTCCAGGCTCACTTCAAACCGGGTACGACGATCTTTGCGCCTGGCAACTGGGGCCGAATTGAAGCGGTCATAGTCACGTTCCTGGTAACGCGCGGCGAGCGCCAGCCTGACACCCTTTGCGCCAACATCGAGCAACTGGTGAAAGCGCAGGATGTACTCGGTGGACTGGTTGCTGAAGCGTTCGTCACTGGCGTCATCATCTGCATGGCGGGCGTGAAACAACAGATACTGCTTCAGACCATTCATAAACCAGTAGGCACGCAGGGAAAGCAGGTCCTGCTGATTATCCCGCGCGGATTGCCGATCAAAACGTTCGTCACTGTACTCATAAGCTGCCCGCAGGTAGATCGAACGGCTGAAGAACCAGCTGAGAGACGGCGAGTATTGCGTCAAGGCAAGGAAACCTTCGTGATCCAGCTGGTAATCAATGTGACGCACCGCCAGCCCAAAATCCACGCGACGATACTTGCGTTCCAGGTTCAACGAGAGCAGCGCCAGACGGCCATCAAAAGCATCGAAGGTCCGATACTTTTTCTCTGACAGAGTGACATCAGCATTCACCGTCCAGTTCTCATCAAGGGCGCTTTCGACCCCGGCTGAGAGACTCAGGTCATGGAACTGATCGCCGCGTTCCGTAGCAAGGTCAACATCGTCGACCGCCACGTTGGAATCGTAGCCGTAGCCAAGTTCAACGCTGGCTGACCAGTCAGCTTCTGTGGCCAGCGCACAGGCGGAGCCCAGGATCAGAAAAGAAAACAGCAGCTTTCGCATGCCTACATGTTAACCGCAATCACGGCGTTTCAAAGAGCCAGCTCAAATGAGTCCAACATCTTCAACTTTCTTTATTTAGCGCTGTACTATCAGTACCGTCCGTAGGCGCAGACCCGTGCTCGAAGCCAGGCTAAACGCGCTCGCAGATCACGACGGGAATGATTCTGGCACCCGCATTCTGCTGATAGTCTTCGTAGGGCGGATATATTTCCACCATCCGCTTCCAGATGCGCTCGCGTTCTTCGTCCTCGGCAACTCGGGTTGTTGCTTCAAACTCCTCGTTGCGGACCTTCAGCTTCACCTTGTCCTGAGCCATGAGGTTGTGAAACCAGCCCGGGTGTGTCGGGAAGCCACCTTTCGATGCAATCACCACGTAGGCACCATCTACTTCGCCGTAGATCAGCGGCATGATTCTTTCCTCACCGGTCTTGCGACCCGTGGTGTAAAGAAGCAGGGTAGGCAGGATGCCGGGTCCGCCGAGGGCACTGGAATCCCAGTCATGGGCGGCTTCGCCATCTTCCAGGTACTCAGCGCGATGCTTCGCAATCCAGCCGTTTTCGCTGGCGTCTTTTGCAGGGTCACTCACCTTTTATCTCCGTTCTTTTTTCTTTGATCATCTCGCGGGCAGTGTTACGGATTCTTGCCTTTCATGCAGCGTGCCCAAGCTGTGGCACTGTTTATTTTTGGCCGTTGGTATTCAACTGATTTCGCGAGCAGCGCTACAGATTCTAACCTTTCTTAAAGCGTGCCCGCGCTGTGGGCACTGTTTATTCCTGCGCCTGATTTTTCCCTGGGTCCCACTTCTGCTGGCGGTTGGCGTCCCAGATACCCCAGTTGTCATCGGCGCCTTTCCAGGGTTCATCGAACGCTGCAAAGTAGAACATTGATGCTGGTCGTATATCGCCATCCCCGGGCGTTTCCCAGTCATCGCTATAAGCCCAGGTCTGCATCGTCCGATAGTACAGCGCCTGGCGTTCAGGACCGGCAATCTGCGCAGCGAAGTCCGGGATCAAAGCACTGCCTTCCCGCGCACTGGGCAGGTTCTGCCAGCCTGTCTCGCCGATCACAATGGGGATCTCAAGATTATTGCGATCGAAGGCTGTTTTCACGGCAGCATAATTGTCCTGGGCATAGTTAAAGGCTGCGCTGATCAGCGCTTGATCGTCAGGCTGACTGATCGGCCATTTCTTGAAACCTGAGTCCCAATAGGCGTAAGTGTGGACAGAGGCATAATCGATCTGGCCCCAGACCTTGCTCAAAGGGTCATCGGGCTCGGCAGCATAAGGTTCCCAGTTATCATTGACTGTCACGGGCTGGCGGATTCGCTCACGCACCCAGCGAATGTAACCAATCGTTTCAGCAGGCGGCACCGCAACAAAAGACCAACTCACCAGGATCTCGTTGCCGATGCTCACACCCATGACCACATCCGGGTAATCATTGGCCAGTTCGACCAGGCGGGCGAGCTCCCGCCCATTGAATTCGCCATTTTCCGCGTAGGACTTTGAGATGTAGGCACCAACCTGTACTTTCAGGTCAAGCGCATTTTCGTCAATAAGGCGGACCACCTGTTCGCCGTGACCCATTGAGTTGTAAACCCGGATCAAGCCGAAGCCAGCGTCGACCAGCAGCTTCAGGTCTTCCACCACTTCCTCGTCTGACGGGTAGATATCCAGACGCGGACTCTGGCCCTGCCGGTACCCGGAGTACGCGATCGCCCGGCGCTGCCATATCTCTCGCGGCACCTCGCGAATATCCTCTATGGGTTGCAGGCGATCCAGATCAGGCCAGCTGAATGTGCGTTGCTCCGGCACCGCAGCGCAGCCGCTGAGGACAGCGGCCATAACCAACCCATTGACAAAAAGTGTCCAAACGGCGGGCAGCAGGCGGTCCTGCCGCATCAGATTCGTACTACAGCGCTGCTTACCACAACCCATATTTTTGCACCTCGGCACGGCCGACCACCATGTGATGCACTTCATCGGGTCCGTCAGCAAAACGGAGATGACGCATATCGGTGTACATCTCGGCAAGCGGCGTCCACTGCGAGATACCCGTGGCGCCGTGCATCTGGATCGCATCATCAATAATGCGGCAGACACGCTCAGGCACCATGGCTTTCACCGCACTGACATAGACCCGTGCTTCCTTGTTGCCGAGCACATCCATCGCCTTGGCGGCTTGCAGGACTGCAAGCTTCATAGCATTGATCTCGATGCGGGCGTTCGAGATGACTTCGAGGTTCTTGCCGAGCTTGGCGATGGGCTTACCGAAGGCTTCCCGAGTCGCTGAACGCTTTACCATCAGCTCAAGTGCTTTCTCTGCCTTCCCGATGGAACGCATGCAATGGTGAATCCGGCCGGGGCCAAGTCGCACCTGGGAAATCTCAAAACCTCGACCTGGACCCAGCAGCACGTTCTCTTTCGGTACACGCACGTTGTCAAACTTAAGGTGCATGTGGCCACGCGGCGCGTGGTCCTTGCCGAAGACTTGCATGGCACCGAGAATCTCAACACCCGGTGTGTCCATGGGCACCAGAATCTGTGACTGCTGGCGTGACGGCGGCGCATCCGGGTCCGTTTTCACCATGACAATCATGATCTTGCAGCGGGGGTCACCGGCACCCGAGATATAGTACTTCTCACCGTTGATCACCCACTCGTCGCCATCAAGCACAGCGCTGGTCGACACGTTCTTGGCATCCGATGAGGCGACCGCCGGTTCTGTCATAGCGTAGGCCGAGCGGATCTCGCCGTTCAGCAGCGGTTTCAGCCATTGTTCCTGCTGTGCTTCAGTGCCGACGCGCTCAAGCACTTCCATGTTGCCAGTGTCTGGCGCACTGCAGTTGAGGCTTTCAGAGGCCAGCGGTGACTTGCCAAGTTCAACCGCGATGTAGGCATAGTCGAGGTTATTCAGGCCTTCACCCACTTCCGTGTAGCCGGGCAGAAAGAAGTTCCAAAGACCCGATTCCTTCGCCTTTTCTTTGGCACCATCAAGCAGTTCAAGCTGCCGCGGATGCCAGGACCAGCGATCCTCTTTCTCAGCATCAAGCGCAAAGAATTCTTCTGTGATTGGCTCAACATTGTCGGTAATGTGTTTCTTCACAGCATCCATCAGCGGCTGCGCTTGTTCCGACATCGCAAGGTTGAATAAATCTGCTTCCAGATCAGGCATCACTCATCTCCTAGGTTAAGTTCAGCGTAGAGTTCATGTCTGCGAGAGTAGCACCAGCCGACACTCGGCACTAGCCACCTCTCATCACATAACCTGTATAGATTTCGATCTATCGAAATCGCTAAGCGGCCTTTACAGACTCGGAGTACAATGCCGCCCACATCGAAATCATAGAGGCAACGAGGAGAATCTCATGACGACACCGTTTGCCCCGGCCGGGGTCGACTACGCGGAATCCAGACTGCATGAGCTGAGGAAAACCCGCTTGGTCATGGTTGACGGCAACCTGACTGCCAACAGCGAGACTACTGAGGGGGGCAGCTCGGCAAGAGTGTTCGACAAGGGCTACTGGGGCTTCGCCTCTACCCCGGCAATGGACGATGAGGCTGTACAGAAGGTAGCTAAGAAAGCTACTGAGAATGCCCGCACCATGTGCCGTTTCGGCGATCAGCCGTCACTGGACATTCCCAGTGAGTCACACCAGGGCGAGTATGGTTTCAACGGCAGGCCTCCTCTGCCCCAGTCCGAAGCCATCGAGCTGCTGGAAGGCCTGAATGCGCACTGCCGTGAAAAGTATCCCACGCTGAAATCCGCCTCGTTCATGATGCAGCAGGAGAATCACGAGAAACGCCTGGCCACCAGCAATGGTAGCGATGGCCTCTCGACGATTAATCGTTCTGCCTTCTACATCATCTTTTCCGCCGAGGACAAAGACGGCCGCCCTGTCGAACTGATGGAAGCCCTGTCGGGTCGTGGCGGCCTGTCGGACCTGCAGCTGTCGATGGCAGGCCTCGAAGCAAAGATGGACGAACTGCATGGTCATCTGATGGCGAAGTGCAATGCGGTCGCGCCCCGCGGCGGCAAACAGACCGTCATTATTGCACCGCCGCTCGCCGGGATGCTGGCCCATGAGGCCATGGGTCACCCGTGCGAGGCCGATCTCGTCCTGGGTGGTGCCGTGACCGGCAACCTGGTGGGCAAGCCGGTAGCGAGTGAGCTTGTCACGATGGTAGATCTTGCCAACACCTACGAGGGTGAAGAGCTGATGATCCCGGTCTACATTGATGATGAGGGTACGGAAGCAAAAGATGTCACTTTGATCGACAAGGGCATCCTGAAGAGCTTTATGTCCAGTCGTGAGACCGCCGCCAGACTCGGCATCCCTGCCACTGGCAGCGCCAGGGCCTACACTTTCAATGACGAGCCCCTGGTGCGTATGCGCAACACTGCCATTCTGCCGGGACAGAGCAAACTCGAAGCTATGATTGCCGGTGTCGAAGACGGCTACTACCTGCTCCAGACAGGCAACGGTCAGGCTGACTCAACCACTGAATTTATGTTCGGCATCACCCTCGCCTACGAGATCAAGAACGGCAAGATCGGCAATGCCATCAAGGACACGACGGTTTCCGGCACGGCTATCGACATGCTGAAGACGGTTGATGCGGTTTCAGACGACATGCACTGGGAATGCAACGGCTACTGCGGCAAGAAACAGCCGATGGTGGTTTCACTCGGCGGGCCCGCCCTGCGCGCTCAGCTTCACCTGGGTGGCGAATAATGGGTATCGACGTGAACAACACCGCGGCAATGGCACTCGAGGAGATGTCGAAAGCGGGCTTCGATCAGGCCCAGGTTTCCGTCTCAATCTCAGAACAGGATGAGCTTAATATCAATCACAACGAGCCAAGCCTGCTGCGTTCAACCGAAGACTACGCCATCAGCCTTACCGGCATCGTCGATGGTCGTAAGGCAGTCATGGCACTGACTGACATCAGCCCGCATGCCATTGAGTCGGGCATTGCCGAATTGATTGAACGCGCCCGAATTGCACCCCAGGATGAAGCCAATGCCGTGTCAGAGAACCAGGTGGGTCAGTTTGAGCAGGGGCCACTGGCCGCAGACCTCGATCTGCTGGCGCTCAAGGTAGAAGAGCTGCTGCAGTTCCGTGCCAGCGAGACACCGAAAATGCAGCTGGAAGAAGGTGCAGCCTCGCATCGCATCTCCCGGGAGGCGGTGATGACCAGCGGCGGTTCAAAACTGGGCTGCACCGTGGGCGCGTACAGCCTCTCAGTGATGGGAACTGCCATTGATGGTAATGCCTCCAGTTCGTTTAATTACACCGGCGGTACCGCAAACGATCTTTCGCAGGCCCATGCCAGCGAGCTGTTTGCCATCGGTGAGATGATGCGCGACACGGAACAGCAGATCCACACCCGTTCGATTCCGGCGAAGTTTGTCGGCGATGTGATCCTCGCACCGACCGCGGTCAGAGACCTGCTCGGCTGGCTGCTCGGTCAGCTCCAGGATTTTTCCCTGATCGCAGATAATTCACTCTACAAGGACCGGGTCGGCGAGCAGATCGCGAGCGACAAGCTCACCATCCGCAGCCACTTCGATGCACCGGGCCACACGCCCTATACTGGCGATGCCTTTCTTGCACCCAACCTGACTCTGCTCGACGCAGGCAAGCTGACTTGTCTCGTGCCGAGCTACTACGCCAGCCGGAAAACCGGCCTGCCGCACACGCCCGCCAGTTCCGGCTGGCAGATCGAACCCGGCGTCAGGACGCGCGCGGCGATGATCAGCGATATCAAGCAGGGCGCGCTGGTCAATCGATTGTCCATGGGATCGCCTGCCGCTAACGGTGATTTCTCAGGGGTGATCAAGAACAGCTTCTATATCGAAGGCGGTCGTCTTAGCGGCGCTTTGTCAGAGACCATGATCGCCGGCAATATGGCGAACATGCTGGGCGACATCGTCGCAGTCTCGAAGGAGCACCTTGATTTAGGTGGCACTGATTTCCCATGGATCAGCGTCGGCGGCCTGAACTTCTCCTGATGGCGCGCGCTGGCCTCGGGGGTGAGACGAGCGGCTAGCGCCCCTTAAACGTAGGCGTGCGTTTTTCCAGGAAGGCATTGATGCCTTCGGCCTTATCTTCCGTCTGCACCAGGGCGCCCTGAGCAAATTTCTCCATCGCCAGCGCCGCGGCGATGCCGCCTTCCATACCCTGGTGCACCATCGCTTTCATAAACTGCGGTACAAACGGTGCAAACGAAGCCAGATGTTCGGCCATGCGTCGCACTTCAGGTATCAGCGCATCAGGTTCGACGATGCGGGTAACAAGGCCGATCTGAATCGCCCGTTCGGCCTGGATCGATTCACCCATAAGCAGCATCTCGAGACCCCAGCCCCGACCGACGATACGCGGCAGTCGCGCGGTCGCACCCCCACCTGGAATGATGCCCAGCTTGCCCTCGGGCGTCGCGAAGCGCGCAGATGGTGTGCAGATGCGCAGGTCACAACCCAGCGCAATTTCAAGACCACCCCCCATGCAGATACCATCAATGGCAGCAATCGTTGGCTTGGGCGTGTTCTCAAGCTGCTCGGCGAACCCCTGAACGATGGGCTCCAGCGCCTTGCGCAGGTCCCGCTCGGCCACCTCGTTCAGATCAGAACCCGACGCGAAGGCCCGGCCACCCGCGCCCGTGATACAGATGACCCGAACGTCTTCATCAGCGCCGGCCTGGTCAACCGCCCGATGCAGTTCCTCCAGGGTCTGCAGCGAAATGGCATTGTGTTTCTCTGGCCGGTTGATCGTAATCAGTGCCAGCGGCGCTGTCACCTCGTAGAGAATGCACTCGAAACCAGGCATGGTCTGCTCCAAGATTCGCAGGGGATAATGGGGATAAAGGGTCGCGAGGATAGCCCAGAGCATCTGGTCACTCAAGTCAGCGTGGTCTGCCCGCCAGGCACCGCCCTTGCTCAATGCCAGGGCCTCCGGCACACTCTGCTCCTAGTCCGAGTTACAGGCTGAACGCCGTGTCTGTTGATCACTCCACCTATGAAATTGACGAGATGATTTCTGCTGAGCAGATTGCTGCCCGCGTCGATGATCTGGCAGCGGAAATCTCTGCCTTTTATGCGGACACAGAAAAACTCGTGGTTGTCGGCCTGCTCCGGGGCTCGTTCGTTTTTATCGCTGATCTGGTCCGGGGTCTGTCAACACCAGTCGAGGTCGACTTCCTTGAGGTTTCATCCTACGGCGATGCCATGGAGTCCTCGAGGGAGGTGAGAATCTTCAAGGATATCCGCGGTGAGATCGAAGGCCGCGATGTGCTCGTGGTTGAGGACATCATCGACACCGGTCACACCATGCAGCACGTCCTGACGCTGCTCAAGTCTCGCGGTCCACGTCGGCTCGAGGTGGCTACCCTGCTCGACAAGCCCTCACGGCGGGAAGTCAGCGTTGATGCCCGCTGGGTGGGCTTTGAGATACCGGATGAGTTCGTCGTTGGCTATGGCATTGACTACGCCCAGAGAAATCGCAACCTGCCCTATATCGGCACGGTCAGATCGAGGGCCTAAGGCGCAAGCTGCGGTGAAGGCTTCTCCCCGGCATCATCACCACGCTGACCGCACGTTGCTTCATCAAACAGTCAGGTAATCAATAGATGACAACCACCAATGGCCAGGTTGAACTCACTGATGGCGCATCCGCCTCGGTCATACTGCACCGCCTGTTACTTAACGCTGTCCAGTCCTTTCCAGAGACACTGGCCGCTGCCGACATACCAGCTTCGTCAGATGAGTTCCGCAAGCGCTACGTCGACATCCTGCCGCGGTTTGAACTCGCCAGGCTAAACAGTGACCGGCGACGAGCCATCGCTGCAAACCTGGCCGAAGGGTTCCAGCAGTCGGTATGCTGGCTGTCGGCGGCAGACAGCATCCCACTGTCGGAGCATCTCGCCCAGGACACTGCCAGCCTGGCGCTGGTATCACACCGGGGTGACGGCAGCGCCGGCTGGCAACCGAGTATCATTTATAGAGGCGAGCGCTGGCAGCACACGGCACTGGGTGAACTGTCCAACCGCCTGACAGAACGCGAAATCATCACACCGGCAGCCGCAGCCGCACTGCGCTGGTCCTGGCAGAACCTGATGGAAAACGGTCAGGTTCGATTGCCCGAGAGAAAAATCGTCGTACTCGGGGGTGCCGCCGAAATGGCATCGACCCAACAATTTCTCGCAGCAGGCGCAGAGGTACTTTGGATCGATCGCGTTGCACCGCCAGCCGATCTTCTCGCCGAGACCGAATGCCACGGCAGTCTCTGGTGGTGCCGCGACAATGCAGATCTGCTGACCCAGCCTGCAGAGATCGCTGCCACCATCAAAACCTTTGCCGCTGGTGATGCGGTGGACCTCTGCCTTTACGCCTATGCCCCAGGCCAGGCTCGGGAAATGAAACTGACTGCTGCCATGAATGCAATAGCCTCAGCCTTGCCGACCGAGCTCCTCGCTTCGATCACCATGCTGGTTTCACCGACAACACCGACAGCACTTGGCCCGCATGACCTCGCCTGCATGCAGGCGAGATTAACCCGGCGTCCAATCTGGCAGACATCACTCGATACGCTAAGACTGCTCGGGCGTCACGACAGCGAACTGGACGGCCGCGTAAGCCACACCGTTGTCAGCATCCAGGGAGCGAGCTACCAGGCCGCGCAGTATCTCGGCAAGGTCATCATGGCGGAGTGCTGGGCGAACCACCATCCAGCCAGGATCTCAGCCAATACCGCAGCCATTACCAAGACCCGTTCACTCTCGCATCCGGTGTTTGCTGCTTGTTTTGGCGGCGCAGAATCACTGGGTGTCGAAACCTTCAGCCCGCGCCTGTCGCGCGAGCTGATGGCACTGCTGACACTGCATGACTGGCTTCATCCGGAGGCACCAGCGCCCGGCGAGGTCAGGGTGCACGGCGGTATCCACGTGCTGCCCTATCCGCTCGAGACCGCCCTCATGATCGCAGCAGGCATTGGCTTCGCCCGCTCACCCCGTTTGTTGAAAGGCCTTGTTTTGGGTTAGTTTTGGGTTAGTTACAAGTCCGGAGCACAACCGGTATCCTGACGACCCAAACGTCAAACACAGAGGCTGGCTGATTCCCATGGACATGAAGGCATTCAATGCGCAGATCATCGAAGAGTTTCGGGCCAACCAGGGCCGGGTCGAGATGTTCAAGGACTATCCGATGGTCATACTCCACACCATCGGCGCGAAGTCAGGCATGACGCATCTCATTCCACTGGTACTGACGATCAGTGACGACAACGAGATGCTGCTGTTTGCCTCCTTCGCCGGTGCTCAGCAGCACCCAGCCTGGGTCCATAATCTGAGGGCTCATCCTGACATCAACGTCGAACTCGGCACGGAGACCTTCAAGGGCCAGGTGATAGAACTGGCAGAGGCCGAACGCGCCGACAAAGTGACGAGCCAGGCAGGCATTTCGGATGTCTTCGCCGGCTATGTTAAAAAAGCAGCACCTAGACAGATCCCCGTGTTCCGCATTGAACGTCGCTAGGTCGCTGACTTTTCAGTCGAGGCAAACTCAGACGCTTCACCCTTGATCCGGGCGTGATACATCACGCGTGGCTCGCGCATATCCCACTCGCAGGCCCGGTGCAGCAGACAGCGATTATCCCAGAGTACGGCATCACCCACCTGCCAGCGGTGGTAATAAATCCTCGGAGACTGGCAGGTCAATGCCAGCAGTTCATCAAGCAACTGCACCGATTCAGCTTCGCTGAGCCCCGGTATCCCGTAGGCATGGCGGCCAATCAGGAGACTCGGGCGGCCGGTTTCAGGATGCACCTTCACCAGCGGTCTCAAGGGTGGCTCCTGACCAAAGAAGCCATAACCCTGATATTCGCCGTCTTCATCAGGCTGGAAGCCCGCTTCTTTCTGGGAGTGATAAAGGGAATGGTAGGCTGACAGGTTTGCGACTTTCTCGCGCATTTCATCGCTGAGCGCAGCATAGCCTGCCCGCAGATCTGCCCAGCCGGTTTCACCCCGCTCCGCCGGCACAACATGGGCGGTAAAGACAGCCGCCTTCGCCTGAGTCGGCATGTAGGTACTGTCACAGTGCCAGCCCATATTGCCTTTCAGTGTCTGGATGATGGCATCACCGTCACTCTCCGCGCGCACACTGCCGTCGCGCCGAACATTGCTGATGGGGGCGAGATCGAACTCCAGTTCACCGAAGCGGCGGGCAAACTGCACCTGTGCGTCATTCGACAGATGCTGGCCCGGGAAAATCAACAGCGCGAATTCAAGCCAGGCTTCGTAGAGTGCCCTGAACTGATCATCAGCGAGCTGGGCAAGATTGATATCAAGAATTCGCGCACCAAATGAGGCGTCAAGTGGTTCTACTCTGAATCCTGAAGTCATGGCTCTCCCTCTGCGAGCGTGTGCGTGTGCCCGAAACAGGCGCGGCAGGACACTTAGCGCAGATGCTGGACGGCGTTCAAGGTATCTGCCGGATCCAACGTTACGGGCTTCTGCGGCGCCTGTCCAATGAGCGTGGTTGAGGTCTGACGCGGCCCCTGCAAACTGACTTCGCCGTGATTGTTCCGCAGAGTGATGCCACCTTTCGACAGCAACTGCACCCGCAGGTCATCATCCACCGACACCAGCAGCTCACCTGCTTCAATGATGACCCGTGCCATTGGTGTGATCAGTTCAATGCCGCCTGACTTCCCACGCAGCGACCTCGATGGTGTAATCCGCACATCGCCCTGTCCCATCGACAGACGCATCAGCAAGCCCGCTTCAGTCTCAGTTTTTGCTTCACCATAATGATGGAGCACCAGTTCCCCTTTACCGGCTAGCGTGATCATCGTGCCATCCTGCATGCGCAGGGATATCCGGTCCGCCGCTGACGCCAGCACAATATCATCCTGTTTTAACGCCACATAAGCTTCAACGTCAAAAGTGATACCCTCACGCAAAACCGTCGGGCCACCCTCGAGTGCTACAATCAATGCAATATTTTCGGGATCAGAAGCCGATGGCACCCAGGTACAGGCAGCCGGCAACAACAGGACAAGAAGCAGAGAAACGCGCCACATGTGCGCACCTTAACCAAACAGCTAGTGACTTTCAGCATTAACCTGACTTACATTTGTACCCATGACACGCGAAATCATCAACCACACAGACTCTGAGCATCGCATCCGCAACTTCAGCAAGGACCGGTACATCGACCCGGCATGGCTGGAGCAGGAATGGGATAACATCTGGCGCAGCCATTGGCTCCTAGCCGGCCTCGAACAGGATGTCGCAAATCCGGGCGACTACTTCGTGTTTGACCTGGGCCGGGAGCAGATCCTGGTAACCCGCACCAGCCAGGGCGATGTACAGGGGTTCTACAATGTCTGTCAGCATCGCGGTAACCTGCTTGTCAGCAAAGAGCGGGGGCATGCAGCGAACTTCCGCTGCGCCTATCACGCCTGGACCTATGATATCGATGGCAACCTCAACATCGTGCCGTACCAGGAGCGATTTCTCGCAGGTGTCCCCTGTGATGAGCTGGCGCTGAAGCAGGTCCACACCGACTGCTGGAACGGTTTCGTCTTTATCAACATGGCGGCATCACCGGAGCCCCTGCAGGAATTCCTCGGCCCCGTCGCCGACCACCTTGCGCCCTATCAGTTTGATCGCATGACCGTGGTTGAAGACCAGACCTGCGAACTCGACTGCAACTGGAAAGCTGTGGTCGACAACTTCGGCGAGCTCTACCACGTCGACTTTCTGCATCCACAGCACAAGCGCATGGTCGACTGCTGCAATGACACTGTGCACCTGTTCCATCATGGTCATACCGGCATATCAGTGCCAGGCGGCACGGTAAATCCGCGCTTCCCGGTGCCCGAGATGCCAACAGACATTCAGTCCATGCAGCTCGCCTCCATCGATCTTGATCCGGCGGATTTCAAAGGCCGCGTGATGGAAGTCAGGGGTGCAATCCAGGCGCAGAAACGCAGGATCGGTCGCGAGCGCGGCATGCACTATGAGCATTTCGACGACGACCAGCTGTCCGACGTCTGGCAGTACAACATCTTTCCCAACACGATATTGTCGTTTACGCCTGAGCACTGCTGGGTGCTCAGACCGCGACCAGACCCGATCGACCCGACAAAATGTGTGTTCGACAAGATCAGCCTGGTGATGTACGCGGACCCTGAACTGGCAGAGCGTGAAGTCGAAATCAAGGGGCCCGGCAGTCGCCAGTCACAAAAGACATCTGCTTTCAGACCAGACGACTACCAGCGCCCTGCCCGCGACGTGTTTCATTACGACGCCGTGATCCAGGGTGAGAAATCGATGACAGATACCATCGACCAGGACGTCGAGCTGCTCGGCGGCGTTCAGACCGGCATGACATCAGCAGGTTTCGACCGAGTGTTCCTCAACGAGGATGAGATGCGGGTCCAGCATTTCCACAATGAGATCGACCGACTGATTGGTTTGTAACCGACCTAGGCATCATGTGCCGGGGCCTTTTTCTTACCTATCCCCTGGGAGCTGCCCCGGGTCAGTCAATCAACCCGGGGTCGATTGACGGGTCACATCCTCATCGAGAATCCGCTCAGCGGATTCAGGTTTGAGCAGATCAGAAATCCACTTCGTGTCCGGGTGGCCCTCGGTGATGATCCGCAGGGTCATGGTTAGTGGTACCGCGAGTAACATGCCAATCGGACCAAGAATCCAGCCCCAGACAACCAGCGAGGTAAATATCCAGACAAAGCGAATGCCAAGCTGCTGGCCCATAATGCGCGGCTCAATACCGTTGCTGATGCCGATGTTGATGACGACATAGCCCACCGCAACAATCAGTGCCGCCGTCACCCCATCGAAAAGCAGCGCGAGGGCAAACGCAGGTATCGCCGCCAGCACAGAGCCAATGTTGGGCACAAAGTTGAAGAGAAAAGCGACGAAACCCCACAGATAAGGATATTGCACGTCGACGACCAACAGGAACACAGCCACTACTGTACCGGTCAACAGGCTGGTGAATGTCTTGATCGCAAAGTAGCGCTGGACCGTTCGAATGATCTGAGCCGCTGTGTGTTCGCCGTCGCCCAGAGACTTGGGTACATCTATCAGGATAAAGATCACCAGCAGCATGATGAGCAAAAACATCGACAACAATCCGCCAAGCGCCGTCAGGATCACCTGCACCCAGCCTAATGCTGCTGACAGATCGAAAATGGTGCGCAGATTTTCAAGATCGTAGCCGTACTCGGCAAGTTCTGCCGACGAACGCACCAGCAGGGCATCAAGTCTTTCCTGGTAGACCGGCAGCTCGTTGGTAAACTGCACAAAGGATCCGCCAATCACCACCGGCATCAGCGATGAGAGCCCGATCAGCATCAGGACCACGAGGATGATGGCCGCCCACCGTGGCACACCTCTTTCCACCAGCCAGTACATCGGCTCGGTGCAGACAATGGCAATAAACAGCGCAAGCAGGCCGGGGACCAGCACACCTGCCGCCATTTTCATTGCGCCCAGCACAATCGCGAGCGCGGCCATGACATAAAGGACCTTCTCAGGCCGGATTGATTTGATCATGGTTGCTGGCTTTACCCGTGGGCCCTTTCGAGAAATTCATCAATCGAATCGATGCCGTCCAGGAGGTCACAGACAGCTGTGACAAAAGGTGCATCGAACCCCTTGCTGGCGAACAGCTGTTTGAACATACGCGCAGCTCGCACCCCTTCACTGACCATCACCATCTCTTTCTGAGCCTGCTCCAGGGTCTGCCCCCGCCCCAATCTTTCACCCATTTCACGGTTGCGTCCATGGGGAGAGGTTGCTGTGACAAACAGATCGCCGATACCTGCGGCCGTGAAGGCTGTCTCCGGCTCGGCACCCAGCAGCGGCAGAACGCGCACGGCTTCAGAAAAGCCAGCAGTAAACAAAGCCGCCTTCAGGTTATCGCCGCCGCGACCGTCATCGCGCAGCCCGTCGACAACACCACAGGCGAG
>Ga0181575_10001224_pt1 | contig 18599 bp, 28 predicted proteins | sample 101ome_23_FD_145599 | JGI IMG/M metagenome (GOLD analysis project Ga0181575, IMG submission 145599) | Coastal salt marsh microbial communities from the Groves Creek Marsh, Skidaway Island, Georgia - 101411CT metaG (spades assembly) | ecosystem: Environmental > Aquatic > Marine > Intertidal zone... | reverse complement strand
GAATTGACACCAGTTGTAAGTCCTGCGTCTGTGTAGAGTTCGACCTCTGTATTTGAGATAGCATTGACATAGTAGAAGTTACTATTCAGTTCTGTCATTCCCACGACACCTGTAATCTGGATGTATGCACCATCCTGAAGTGTGTGGTCACCTGAGAGAGTTACAACCGCTGGATCAGCGAGTGATACAGCCGTTATTGAGTATTGTTGGTTGTCCCATGCGAGAGTATCACCCTCGTTGAACAGTGCGGTATTTGCTTTCTCACCGCCTGGTCCATACATGACTGGGGCACCTGTGTTCTCAAGTACGTCATCAAGACTCGCCGCTACGTATGTTGTATTCGATGCGACGTACTTGATAATGTTTCCGTCAGCTATTCCTGAGACATCAACGTCTTTCAGTTCACCTAATGGACTATCGGAAATGTCCGCTTCTGGGTTAGGTAAAGCCACCCAACCTTCTTTTGCAGTTCCAGTCGCTATGTCGACTCTTTCGAATCGTGCATCTGCATCATGAACAGTAGTGCTATTGATGTCCTGACCACCACTGAATGTGGTATAGACTTGATACTCACCATTTGCGTGTGTGAGTCTGGCCCTAGTCGACTGGTCCAGTTTGATCATGTGGTAACGTCTTTTACCAGTACCCTCTGGATTACTATTTGCTACAGTAGAACTTGCTGCCGTAAGTTCAAGATAGACACCATTCAGTGCACTAGATGCTCCACCTGAATCGTGTAAGTCATGGAATCTACCAACGACTCTATCGTAGTCAGCTGCGTCAATCTCTGCAAGTGTAGTGCCTGGTGTGAAGTAGTCTGCTGGGTCAGGACTTGGCATTATAACAGGAGTGCCTGGTCGTGAGAACTCGACCTCATGTCCATTATTTGTATCAGTTACGTAGGTTGGTTGTGTACCTGAGTTTGTGATACCTCCGATTTGACCTCTACCTACCACTCCATCAGACCACGTGAGTTGGTCACCTGCACCGAGATTCGCCTCTGGGTTTGTGATAGGAACACCACCTGTATTCGCTGAGCCTGGAATAGAAGTGTCCATTGGCATCCAGTGATTATGTGATGCGTGCCAAGTCAATACCTGTCCGTCAGTTGGTACGTGGTTTGCACTCGTTGTATCAACGTCTGTGAGTTCACCTATTGACGAAGATGTCAGGTCTGGGGCCGTGAGTTCCGACTGAGCCGTCGCTATCCATTTTCCGTCTGTGTTACTTGTAGTACCATCGACTGTTACGACTGTCTGAAAGTATCCACCAGATGTCCACGCTGATGTATTCGATGCGAGGTCTGTGTCTGATACTGTGTCAGAGGTAGCGTTACCGAAGGAAAGTGTATAGTATGAGTTGGTCGCTGCATTAGCGTCTATCTGTACAATCTTGTGATATTCTGACAGGTTGAGTTCTGTTGACCCACCTGAACCATTGAAAATACCCCAAGCTGATGCCCCTATTTGTCCGTGGGCCTGTGTACCAAAGTCGATGATTATCTTTGTTGCGTCATTTGGGTCATCGATAAGGTCTACGATTGTGTATTGTTGGTCATCCCAGACAATTGTGTCACCATCCACGAGAGATGTCGAATCAACGTCTACACCCCCACCTGCTTCTGAACCACCGCCTCCAGTTGAGTCAGCTCCATACCAAAGGTTCGATGAACCATTCCAAGTAAGGACTTGTCCGTTGGTAGGTGTGGCATTGACATTACCTAAGTCGTTGAGATTGAGTGACCTTGGTTCAAACTGGGCTCCATCTGTCTGTGTGACAGTCGCGTCAGTATTAGGAGTTGCAGAAAAACCTGAACCATCGATAGGAGCGGTGAGTTCTGGGTCTGAGTAGAATCCAATGTGTGTAGAGTTTACGACTCCAACATAATAACTCTGTCCATCGTATGTCTGACCATCAGCATCTATTGTGGCGATGTCACCATTAGAGAAGTGATGTTCTTCTGAGAGTGTTACTGTGAAAGGATTTGCGTGATTCCAAGTCGCTGTCCCATAGACCCCATCGTTGTAGACAAGGGATGAGCCGTCTGGTGTAGTCGCAGTGTCTACTGTACCAAAAGGTAGTGAGTTAGTAAACTTGAAGTTTCCAGAACCATCTGTAGTAAGTGTCTGATCGGCCGTACCATCCGCAATGTTATCGCCGTTCGCATTGTCTAGGTCAAGGAGAGACAGACCTACGACATTTGCTGAAGCGTTGATTACGAGTGTTCCGTCAATCTGTGTGACTGGTACGAACTCCACGAGTACAGCGTCACCATTCTCATCTACGACTGGTGCTCCATTTTCGTCCAGTTGTTGTGTCTGGTATGGAGTTCCTAGTATGGTATTCCCAGTATTCGTCAATATCGTGTTCATGGTAAACGAGTTACCTGTGAACGTGGTGATTGCGTCTATTTCTAGGTTATTACCAGAGATGTAGTTATTGTTCGCGGTATTTTGGATGATTTCACCCTGAAGGAGAGTAGTATTTGATGCTCCACCTGTTATGAATGTATCACCGTTGGCTGTGACTGAGATAGTGTCCAGAGCTGTTCCTGCTAAGACACTGGACCGAAGGTCTGCGAAGTTGACCTTGGAAGTTACTGGATTAGCTCCTCCTGTGTCATTGACAAATACAGTTATGTCATCTGACGTAAGCGTAGATAGCGCTGGGAGGGCAGATATTCTAACACCCATTATTCTCTCCTATTAAATTGTACAAGCTTGTCTTCTATTTAGTTCTGAATTTCTGTGATCGTCAATGTCAATAACGACACGTTCATGTTATGCTCTGACTGAGCCTTTGCATCATTTCCCCAAACAACATACGATTCTGTATTCGTCCCATTTGTAATCACCTGAAGACCCATATTCATCATGGTTGTGGAACTATTCTTAATGATAAACTCAGCGGAGTGTGTTCCACCCGACTCATCAAACCCCGCATGATGCGACTCATCATACGATCTCCAGTTTACTTGTGGAGCGTGTGGTACAGTGGCAGTGTGACCACTACTCGCGACATCATAGCTATTCGCGTCTATTATCTGATTCGCAGAGTAGTCGTACAGAATCAACCCAAGGTTAAGTCCTGATGGTCCGCTTATAGTTGTCCCTGTTGAAGTTCCTGTTCCCAACCAACCAGTCAATCGATAGATGATTGTGCTATTCGATGATTTGGGTGTGAACTCTTTACGATGTGTGGTTGGTCCATCTGTGTATGTGTTTGTAACTCCATACGTGACGTTTCCAGGCAGTATGTATGATTGAACCTGTAGAATCGTGTTTGGTGCGTATCGTGGTCCATAAGAACGAAACGTCTGAGCCGACATTTCTCCACCACTTGTGTATCCTGTATATCCCAATCCATTGACTGGTGTGGTAAGACCCGAATCTGAGTATAGGTCATATTGTGTGGCTGATATTCTCTGAACGTAGTAGTTATTATTGTTGATCTCTGTCATTCCTCCTACGTTGGTCAGTGTGACCTGTTCGCCTGAGGGAAGTGTGGACTCTGAGACTGTCAATCTTACAGGGTTTGTCTGTGAAGCCCCTGTGATACTTGATACGTGAGCATTGTATACGACTGGTGTGCCATCGTCAATCGACGCTGGTTCTACGAAGTCTCCGTGCATGTTGACGTTAGCCGATGCCAGATACTCTGTGTGTGATGTGGGTTGAAATTCAGTCGCAGTCTGGTTATACACCAAAATGTCTTTATCTGCAATATTCGTTGTAGAAGCGTTCTCAAGTGACGCTACGTCCAGAGTCATTGGTATAAAGGTGGTCCCATTCCATTTAAGTATCTCTCCTGAAGTAATGGATGAGATGTCTACGTCAGATGATGCGTTGATGGAAGGGTTGAAATTGAGTGTGACTGTTCCGCCATCCGCTCTATTAAAGTTGAATGTGGTGTTTGATGCTGTGTAGGCGATACTGGAGAGTGCGGTGTTTGTGACAGAAGTTTTAATAGAGTCTCGTAGTGTCTCGTATTTAACGGACTTGGACTCTGCGTTGGCAGACTCAGCCGAGTCGACCATAATGAACAGGTCAGTATTTGCTATCGCTCCTGTCAGAGCGTCTAGTTCGGTTATTCTCTTTGCCACAGCCTCTCCTTGAAATAAGCGGATTTATTGAATATTTCACTTGACATTATTTAGTGATTGAGGTATACTTATTACTGTGATGAGTGAGAAAAACCCCTTTGAAAGGAAAGATATGGAAAAGTCATTCGACATTGGTGATACAGTTGTTGTTCACACCTTAAACGACCTTGTTGGTGAGGTAACGAAGAAGTCACTGAACGGCGATGGTGAGTATGACTACATGGTTCTCTATGAGAGAGATGGGTCAATAGAATGGTGTGAGGTTTCTGACCTGAGAGAGGCAAATGACCTTGACAACTGGTCATTGACTGAACGAGAATGTTTTTCACTTTATTAAGGAGTAGATATGTTGAGTAGAATAGAAATACTGGAGTCAGAGATAGAAGAGTTGGAAGAAGAGATAGAAGACTACGAGTTCGGTTCCTATCCGTATGATGTTGTAAATGGCGAACTTGAGGTTAAATACGTTGAACTGTCACGACTGAAAAAAAAGTGAATATTTCACTTGACACTTTTGTCCGTTTATGAGATACTATAATCTGAGTGAGTGAGAGAGAAACCCTAAAGAAAGGAACATTATGAAATTCTCTGAAGAACAGTTATTGGTCATCGAATCAGCGTTGATGGCCGCAAGAGACAATACTGGTGACGAAGAATGGTATGAAGAATTGTCAGAAGTATTGAATGAAGTTCGTAGAGAGATTGAGAGTGAGTAAAACTCCTCGATTGTATGTAAAACCCAACATATTTTAAAGGATTTCACGTATGGGAATGGTTAAAAAAGAGTTCATCGAGTACGAAACTGGTTTGGAGTCAGTGAAGGCTGGGTTGGAGTGGATGACTCGTTACGGAGTCAAAACCTTCAAGGACCACACTGGCGAATGGGTAGAGGTCCGTTGTGCAAAGGAAGTGGACCTGTTCACTGGGGAAGAAACCCCTATCGCTCACTTAACTGAGGAGACCGCATAATGGCGTGGATATCAGAAATACGAGACATCTCCGATACGATGTCTTATCGGGCTGTGAATGACAAACTCATTGACGGCCAAGTTTGGGCATCAGAGGCAACAGACCTTCTGTTACTCAAGGGATGGAAAGACGAAGAACTTATCATTGAACATACGGAGACAAATGATGTTATTAACTGAGATAGTAAGGTTTGGGTTGACAGTAGTCGCTTTTGGTGGTATAATGTGGTTGAACATTGCAATATGGAGTATGTTATAATGAAAGACTATACACGTGGTTTGAGAGATGGTATGTTAGAGACAGCCAAGAAAGACCTTGAACAAGTTGCGACTCGTATCGCCATTCTTGAGGAAGAACTTCATTCTGAACGTAACAAGAAATGGGATCTCATTCGCAAGATAAAACTGCTTGAGGCAGGACAAGACCCCACTCGTCTTCTTGACCCAGGCGAGGCAATGACACTGGGTGAGAAGATAGACCTCATCAAACGGAGTTTCCCACTTGAGAATGCGGGGGAGTATGTCTAGACCTTCCGATATCCTACCCGAAAACCCTCTCTATAAACGCAAGTCGCCTCTTGAGGACATCAAGGACGATTTTGTATCTCGCATGATGGCCTGTTCTCTGGATGGTGCACACAAGCGAGAGAAGTCCGCAGACATGCCTGACGGCTACTGCACAACCATCAACTTTAATAAAGGGGCTTACCAAGTGATCCCTGCAAAAGACCTCAAGTGACCTGTGAGAGAGGTCTGGAAGACTACATGATCTGCACTAATTGTTCTATTGTATTTCACAACAACAATGACGATTCACACGATGTCTCCGTTCACTTCAATCTGAATAAAGAACTGGCCTACGCCTGTTCAAAGAAGTGTGCCGAGAAAATTGCTATGAGATCGCTTATTGACCACATGAAAAGGAAACGACACAACGATGAAACGAAGACTGCATCTAAAGGCTGAACATCAGCTGAGAGAAGAGATAGAGGCTGAAGTCAAGGCTAAATACATTGAACGCATCAACTATCTCATTGGTGCAAATGACGAGCTTATGCTATCCCTCGAAGAGTACGAAAAACAAGAGAGACAATACAATGGGGGTGCTTTCGATGGCGAGTTCTAGTAAACGCGAATGCACGCATTGTTGGAAACTATACAATGGACGAAACAAATCCTTCTGCTCACGCAGATGTTACGATATACACAGACGAAGAGTGGCGAAATAGCATCACAGCCAAGCTACGCACATTCTATCTCACCATAGGAGAGTTTTATGCAATACGTGAAAGCGTCACTGGATACAGAGGCCCTCGTGATAACAATGGAAGAGGCCGCAGAGGTGATACAAGCCTGCTCAAAGGAATTGAGGTTCAATGACAACAGGAAAGCGCTATCTAAAGAAATAGGTGACTTATTATGTATGATAAATATACTGATAGAACGAGACCTTGTTGACCAAAACTGGGTCACATCTCACATCGCCCTCAAGAAGGAGAAGTTAAAAAAATGGAGCCACTTATTCTCGGAATACTCGTCCTCAACCTCTACGTCCTCTACCTAATGCCATGAGAAGAAACGACACACTCATTTTTGCACGCATCATTTTCACTTGCGTCATCATTGTATTTGCCCTGACCACGCTTCTGACAAGCTTATGACAATACCCATATCCACAATATTTGAAATGGCAAACTATAAAAATATTTCACACGGAAACAAACAACCATCTGTGTACGTTCCAGGCAAGACTCCTGTAGAACAACAACATCTCTCTGAACACGAACGTCTGCAAACACTTCAAAAACTTGCACTGAACGGAAAGACAGAAGAGATGATAGAGCTTCTTAACACCTTTCCGATAGACAAGCAATCCGACCTGTTAAACATGATAGAAGACATTAAGAATGACAAACATCGTTGACAAGCGTCTCAAACGTCTGCACATTGAACATCCACTCGGAAGAAAGGACAAGTTCGTTGCAGAACCCTACATTCGTAATAGGGGTAAAGCACGCAAGAGAAGAGATGTAGAAATACAAAACAAGTTGCATGAAGTCCATCGCCCTTGGTATCAACGTGATGATAGCCTCAAAATGGAATTCTCATGAGAGTATTAGAGAGAATAGGACAATACACGCAGACTCTATATGAAGTAGAATTCACCAATGGTTTAAAAGGGATATTATCAAGCGAAGGAATAGACCGCTGGGGTAATATCAAGACAAGGAAAAAAGTTGGATACAGAAAGTGTTATTATATCTCCGTGCCAGAGAATATGCAAGATACATGACAATACCTGTATAGGATGTGGAAGAACAAGAGAACAGATAAGAAACTGGTCGAAATACTCTGTTCCTGAACGCAAGGAGATCATGAATGAACTCATATTAGCTGATAATTATCCATTATCAGCTAACTATTGTAATAAGAGGAATAACTGGTAATGCCTATCACAAAGAAAAATATGTTAATAATGGCAGTTATTTCCATTGTTTACGGAGTGTTATTTTCACTCATTCTGAGTGAGTATTTTGACGTTGCTGAGTGCGGGTTGTGCTGATTTTTCGGAGTTGCTTTCTGGTGCGCGGGGGATTTCCGAATCTGGTGAATAATTATATACCTTATCGTCCTGTCCACATCATGTGCCCGCCGCATACCTCGAAAAATTCCCCCCAGCTTTGGTACAGACCTTGAATAACCACGTAGCAATTCAAGTAGCATACCACTCTGCGCACCCCAAAAAGTCAAGACAAAAATACGAAAAAAAGTGTAAATTTCTACTTGACAAACCCAGTATCTATGTTAAAATAAGAGTGTTAACGATGATATCAATACTACCGCAGTTATTATACGTTCCTAAGCAACGCTAAAATAGCACTAACGCTTATTTTAGTCGGCTCTCTTTTCACTTGACATATGCATTCAGTGTGGTATACTATACCCATAGTGAGAATTAACCCCCTTTAGGAGAGACCCTATGGAACACAAGTTGGAACTACGTAGCGGAAAGACTGTTATCGCAGATGTCCCTGTAGTAGAGATGGAGAAACTGCAGTCCCTTGTCGCAGAGATGCGCATGATACGTGATACAGACACGTTGTGGGAAGAGATGCCCCCATTTGACGAGTTTGATGCAGTCCTCTCAGCAAGTGGTATCGCCCTTGTGGATACATTCGATGTCTATGAGGACTTGACTGTGTGGAACGTACTCCCGAACGGCGATAGCGTGAGGGTAACTAAAATCTGGAATAAAGGATACTGAGTATGAAAGGTATGAAGATAAGAGAACCAAAGGCAGACCCACGTAAGAGAGAGACAGCGCAGGAGCGGTTATGCAGAGTAAAAGGCGAGAGTGTTATAGAGAGAGCAACTCTACACAGCATTAGCAAGGATGCTGGCACTGTTGTTGTTGACCCGCGTACAGGCCGTTCATTTCGTGTAGTGGCGTGAAGAGAGGTCTTATATAAGAGTGTATGACGCGTGTGTGACGCGCGGGAGAGAGCGGTGGGGAGGCTCGCACAGTAATGAGTGGGTTCCCATCTGAGTGTTCTCAGGTTATCCGCGACAACGCCCCTCTACACGTACCTTTCACACTCTGAAAGTATTGCACATTATTACCCAAGCTACCCCCATAACATTTCCCAGAAAAATTTTCCCAGTAATTTTTTCACTTGACACTTTGCACTTCACGTGATACAGTATAGGTACACTGATGAGAGACACAATGAAATACCTACTGAAACAACGTATCAAGTCCATTCGTCTTGACCTTGACATTGCTTCCCCCTATATGGATAGTAAAGAGGTACGAGAGTTAGAGGCCCTCTATGAGTCTCTTCATTATAAACTATGGTCAATAAGGAAATACAAATGAGTGAAGAGTTATTCTTATTTGGTATAGGCCTAGGAGTCCTAGCTATACTTTGTTGTTTTATAACCATAGGGTTTAAAGACTGGCACATCAAATGAGGACACATCACATGGGTAACTTACCTACACCACGAGACATCAGTAAGTTTGGAGAGCCTGTTAATAGGAACTTACAGTCGGATACTGCAAAACGTGTAGTGGCTTATCTGATACACCCTGAAGCTTTTGTTGATGTCTACAGTCGTGAGTTTACTGAGAGACACGACCAGAGTTGGGTCAACGAGAGTCGTATACTACAACGTGGGTATCATGTGAAGGAGACAGTAAGACTAGACGAAGGTAACTATAACATACGTTGGTACGCAGGTACGACTTGGATACAGGCGAACTTTCGTGGTTGTGGTATACACGCTGAACTACAGGAACAGGTTGCTTCCAAACTGATAGAACCAGTGGAAGTAGAATACGAGGATAAACCTCGAACATGGCAAGAGGAGTTAGCAAATGAGTAGAGTAAAGATAAAGAGTACGAAACATTTCTTCTGGAGGCTGAACGAACTTAAACGTAAGGGTTCGAAAGTGCAACCGAAGTTGCAACCTACTCGTGAGTTGCGGGATAATGATAGAAGGGATATGGCTGTCCGTGCGCGTGTACGAATAGAGTTGGGTGAAGCTGGTTTTAAAAAGTGGTGTGCGTTAGGTGTGAAGGACTATGACTTTCTTGCTAGGGCGTATGGAATACATAAGTAAAGAAAAGTATGACGCGTTGCATACGAACCATTTGTGTCGTACGCCGTGGAAAGTGAACTGTGACTCTTTTCATTCCTACTTTGGGAATTTGCATACATGGAGAGACTGGGGTGATAAGTTTCACACACCAAAGAGAGAGGCCGTTCCTCTTGTGAACCTGAACGGAGAACACTTTGAGAAAGTAGACCCTTCCTGTTGGCCTCTTGATAGATGGAACTTTCTGAAGTCTGGAAGGAAGGATACACCAGAGGAGTGGAATGCATTCTATAAGAATGTGCTTGCAAATAAGTCGGAAGACTTGTTGCTCGATGTTGACTTTACGATGCCGACCAAACACATGAGAGAAAAATGGGCCGACTCATTGGAAGAACTGAAGCCATTCCTGACACGCTCCTGTATTCTACGTTGGCAGGCAGGAGCAAGGTTTCGTCCTCATGTTGATACATGGCACCCTGTTCGCTGGCTACGTCTTTGGGGTACAACAACTCCGAACAAAGTGTTCTTGAGATATCGTTCAAACCGACATAGGCATTTACGAAGAGCTGTGTCGTGCTGGAATGACATCACAAAGGAGAATGAGTTTTATGCGACACCTGAAATACCCATAGAGGCAGGCAGGTTGTATCTACATGACTCAATGGTTTGGCATGAGGCGGAGGCTACCGAAGACGATGCATTTCAGTTTTTCATTTCGATACACCCAAGGGCCTATGACTTTTTGTTCAGCTCCATTCACTAAGATGACAGTCGGCCCTGACGGCCGATATCGTTCTTGCTGTTACTGGCCACCTCTGAAGGGCGAGTATAGAAATGTCATTGACGCATTTCACTCAATAGAGATGTCAGGATGGAGATGGAGAATGAGATCAGGAGAGCACATACCAGAGTGTGACGTTTGTACTCATCACGAGAAAGAAGGTATTAAGAGTCTGAGAGAGTTTACGAACGAGAAACATCCGTATGAAAATGTTGTTCGACTAAGAGGTCTTGAGTGGTCGTGGGACAACAAGTGTAACTATGCCTGTGTCACCTGTAAACCAGAGAGTTCAACTGTCTGGGAAGAACGACTAGGAAAAGCTGACAAGACAACTCCAAGTTATTCTGGTATAAACTGGTCTGACCTGAAACATCTAGCCTTTACTGGTGGAGAACCGACAATACAGAAAGAGTTTTCACCAGAGTTCTTTACGATGTTACGAGACTCACTGAACGATGACTGTTCGTTTTCTATGAACACAAACTGTTCCAAGTTCGTACATCGAGAATGGGTAGACTTTGTTGCCTCTCGTGACTCGACTATTATGTTGTCGTTGGATGGAGTGGGCAAGACTGGTGAGTGGATACGACACGGACTTAGAATGGATGTCTGGAAACGTAATGCACTGAGATGGAAAGAAATAGCAAAAGTCGAATGTAACTTCGTCCTGACAAACTATTCACTATGGCAAGTTTCAGAGGTTGAAGACTATTTAAACGAACTCGACATTCCCATACGATGGACAAACTGTTTTGAACCACCAGAGTTGAGTCCATCTTATCTACCTGACCACATCAAGTTACAGGTTCCACCACATCCTTTTGTTGAGTCAATACTTGCAAAACACGACTACAACCCTGAACACTGTGCAAGGTTTCTTTGGTATACAGAGTATTTGAACCACTGGGTGCCTATTCCAGACGAGGCGAAAAAAAGTTACGATTTATTGAAAAAAATGCCATTTTTCAGTTGACTTTTGGCGACACTTCGGGTATACTATAATCTGTTGAGTGAGAGAAACCCTAACGAAAGGAACAATATGTCAACAAGATCAATCATCGCGTCTGAACTGAGTAACGGAACCATCGTTTCCTCCTACTGTCATTATGACGGATATGTCACTGGTGTTGGGATGGAACTCCTTGACTCCTTCAACTCTGAAGAAGAGGCACTGAGAGTTGCCAACCACGGAAGTTTTTCTTCCCTGACCAGAGATGACATTGAGAATGTCAGAAACGACACTGACATCTTCAACTCAATAAATGAGTTGACCAACTGGTTGGAAGAACGGACTGACAATGGCGGGTCTGTTCATGACCTTGAGTTCGCCTATCTCTGGAGAAACGGAGAGTGGTATGTCGCTGACCTGTGTGGAGAATACAGGAGAGAGAACAAGAAACTCTATGAGGAAGACACTATGGCTTACTACGATGGGTTCTACAAGACCTGTCGTTGGGAAACCCTAGATACCGCGTTCGTCCGACACGCACGTGAAAACATTGAACATCTGAGAACTCGGATGTTGGAAATGGACGGAGAGATGTTGGCCGACTTTGAGGAACACGTTGAGTACCTCGAAACCCGAATGAATGAGGTTCACGAACGAACCATTTCAGAACTCGCGAAGGAAATCTGTTCATGAGTATGACCAAAGAAGTGGCTGACGGACTGTCAGCCCAGATAGAGAAACATCTTGACTCAGCATATCGTAGAGGTTGGAATGACGCTATGAAGTATGCACAAAAAGATGAAAAGGCAAAGTGGGACAAGTCGGATGAGTTCGTCTTGACTCAAAACACACACCCTCAACTATTAACTGAACAATGAGAAGTTACGTTATCGAAGGTCCATATAAAGAAGGAACACACCTATTTGGTTCAAGTATCGCCGGAAAATTTCAACTCATCGAGTTTGATGAGAATGACGAAATTGTCGGTGGAGCATTCTTCAAGACTATGGAAGAAGCAAGAACAGAACGTAGACGTATTGCTAGAGAAACGAAGTCGTGTTAATACGTAGCTGGAGATACCTCATCGGCATTCCTATGATGTTCGTTGAGGCGATGATATTCGGACCAGGCTCCATCATGCAAACAGCCTTGATGTATGGATTTTTCTTTGGGGCTATTGACTGGTTTAATGATAGAAACACACCACGTGGCACTGGCTGACTGGTGAGGCGACAGACTGCAAATCTGGTATAAGTAGGTTCGATTCCTACGTGCCACTCCATACATTATGATAAGTTCACACAACGATTGGGATACCCTAGAAGAATGTTTTGTGGGCATTGCAGACGATGTTCATCATCCGCCGATGGACTCCTCTGTAATGTCCTTTTCGTATGCAGGGTATGACCCTAATGAAGTAAAAGACCTCAAGGGTCGCTATCCTCAATGGATACTGGACGAGGCAAATGAAGACTTGGACAACCTCGCAAAGACACTGGAACAAGAAGGTGTCATTGTCCATAGACCAGAACCAACAAACATTTCTGCAGAGTTTTCCACACCAGACTGGAAGTCACACGGCTGGTATAACTACTGCCCACGAGACTTACTCCTTCCTCTTGACAATTTAATAATCGATTGCCCATCGGCTATGAGGTCAAGATATTTTGAGACAATGGCCTATCGTTCCTATCTGATGGGACAGATGGAGGAAGGAGTGAAGTGGATAACTGCACCGAAACCAAGACTACTGGAATCACTGTATACATTTGAAGACCTGACACAACCGACAATAACAAACGATGAAATAATCTTTGACGCAGCAAATATAGTCCGTCTGGGTAAAGACCTTTTGTTTCAGGTATCTAACTCTGGAAGTAAGAAAGGAGCAATGTGGTTGAGAACCATACTTGAACCTTTGGGATACAGAGTCCACCTTGCAGAAGGGTTTTACGCTTACACACACTTTGACTCTACAGTTGTTCCATTGAGAGAAGGACTTGTCTTGTTCAACGGAGCAAGACTGAACGAGAATCACTACCCTTCTATCTTCAAGAACTGGGACAAAATATTTTTTGATGATGTCGTGGACATAGGGTCTGTGTTACCAAATGGAGTGTCACCTTGTTCACCTTACATTGGACTTAACTTGTTGATGGTCAACCCTATACTTGCCATCGTTGATGAAAACCAGATAGAGTTGAGAAGACAACTATCTCGAAAAGGTATTGACTCAATAGGTTTGAAGATGAGACACGCTAGAAGTTTGTCGGGTGGGTTTCACTGTGTAACATTGGATGTTAAACGAAACGGAGAATTACAAGACTATGGATTACATAGCGTCAGCAGTTCATCATAAACCCAGAGCCACAGCAGGCATAAATGGTTTGGACTGGCTCTTAAATAAAATGAAAGAGTCTGACAGACTTTTTGTTTTCGAATGTGATAATATGCCTGAAGAGGACAGTGGGTTGGACCTTATTCCCGACTGGCCTAACATTCATAAAATAACTCTGAACGAGTTTCCCTACAAAACTTTTTTACAGATGGTTGACTCTTATCAAGTAGTTGAACCAGAGCCAACTGAGATGAAGTACAACCTCTGTATGTTGAACCAGAGACCCGCGGCAATGAGAGTTGTCGTAATGAGAATTGCTGAATACTGGCCCAACTTCGTTGGGACTATGAACTCAGAGAGGTTTGTTGACAAAGACAAACCAGACATTAATACAGTTGCATACAAAGATGAAGTCTGTCTTATAAACGAACAGGAGTTTCATCACAATGATGACTTGTCATATCATTTCAATATTCCCAGTAGGGTATTGACTGAAACCTCTACTCAGAGAACACGAGACAAAGTAGGTCTCATAGAAAATACTTTTGAGTTTCCCAATTCTATCATTCCATCAGACGAATGGTTTGAGTCAAAGTGTGACTTGTTTCACGAAGGAGACCAAGAGTTCTCAGAGAAGTTGGCAAAATGTTTCTACTACAAGAAACCTTTTATCTCATTGGGAGCTGAACAACAATATGAAATGAGAAGGTTTGGGTTTGAACCATATTTTAATTGTGGTTCGGTATATGAGAAAGTGATGCCTCTTGCATTGGACATTTGTAGGACTGGTATCTCACACGAGTATCACGCTGATAAGATGGAACACAACTACCAGTTGACAATGGACCTCTACTGGAAGTATGGAGACCTTTCTCGTTTTATTAACAACATAGAACTACACAATAAAGTCTTAGAAGATACAGGTTGGTTGATGGATGAATACCTCAAACTTCTAGAAACGATTCCATGCGCAAACTCAGTTTCCTAGAACTCAATCATTCTTTTGACGGACAGGTTAAACTCCCATACTCCACTGGATGTATTTGGAGTTACTGTAAGGGAAAGACTGACTACGACTTACACCACTGGTTCTATGAGTTAGATGAGAACCTGAACATAGATGAGACAGCTGAAGCTCTATCAGAGTCAGACTGCATTGGTGTATCGTATTGGGTTTGGAACCAGAGAGTCACGGATGAAATTTGTAAGAAGGTCAAACAATACAATCCATCTTGTTACATTGTCTATGGAGGCCTTTCGGCCCACGAAGGTTTACTCTGGGAAGACCACATTGACTTTGTCATCACCAACGAAGGAGAGAAGAAGTTTAACTCTCTTTTGATGGGAGAACCAACAAACAAAATGGAACGTATCGATGTGACAGAGATGCCGTCACCATACTTAGACGGAACCTTTGACTCACTACCTGAACGAAGATGGGAGGCTCTGATAGAACCAATACGTGGTTGTCCCTACAGTTGCACCTTCTGTGAGATAGGTGAAGACTACTACAAGAAGATATATCAAAATGAGAAAGTCTTTCAGGAGATAGACTGGATATCTGACCACAAGATAGAATACATGCATATCGTTGATAACAACTACGGAATGCTTCCGTGGCATAAGAAACTCAACGACTACATCATCGAGAAGTCCAAGACTGGTTACCCAAACTCGTTGAACATCTCTTGGGCAAAAGTCAAGAAACCACACTTGTTTGAGATGGCTAAAAAGTTGGATGACGCTGGTTTGTCGAAGGGTGTTACCATCGCACTTCAGTCACTACACGAACCCACACTGAAGGCTATTAAGAGGACGAACGGAAATGTTGGTGAGACAATAAACATACTGAAGAAGATGAAGGTCAAGGCTCACGTTGAGTTGATAATGGGTTTACCAGAGGAGACAGTTGAATCCTTTAAGGATGGTGTCTTTACTTTACTTGACGAATACAACTACCAAAACTACATCGACATTTATCCTTTGGTTGCTCTTCCAAACACACCATTTGGGAAAGAGGAATACTGTAAGCAGTGGAACGTAACCAAGACACCACTTGCTCCTGTGTTTACTCACCACGACCATCCCAAGGAAGAGTTGATGAAGGACACCAATGAGTTAGCATACTCAATGTCGTTTGATGACTACAGAGAACTTTTGTTATGGAGATGGTTCATAACCTCGACACACTTTCTTGGTTGGACCAGACACATTGCAAATAATATCTACTTGACAAATAGAGAATTCTATGATAAACTATACCTATACATCGATGACCAACATACGATGTTGGGAAAAGAAAAGTGGCAGGTTCGAAACCTTCTAGGTAAGTTTTTGAGGGGAGAAGAACTCTGGGGAAGACAGTGGGGAGATACCTACTGGGAATATGAAGAGGTAACTGCTAAAGAGATATGGTTCAACCAGCATAAGTTCTACGATGACATCTTTCGTTTCTGCATGTCGGAGTTCGACTTGGATGTCTACGACTTATGCAATGAGAACCTAAACAAGATGAGAAAACCGAACGGAGACATTCACCAATGGGTCAAAGAAAACTTTTGGTGGGGCCGTAGGAAGGACGCGTTTTATGAATGATTTAAACAAGTGGGTAGGTGATAGAAAATGGAATGTAAACGTTCTAACATACCCTGAACATTTAAGGAGTGAGAATGTATCCTAGAATGATACAGGTAAGTGGTGACTTCTCAAACCTCTTGGAGGCTGACTATAGTGAAGACTTCAGTTGTATATCTCATCAAGTCGATGAACAACAAGACGTTCACGATAAGTATGAATGGAGCACTCGATACGTAAAAGAGAATACTGTTATCAACCAGTTATGGTGGGGTGAGAAAGATGTACCAGTCAAGGACTTGGAACACCAGTTGAAGATGCAAATACTGACCATCTCAACAATACGACAACCACCAGGCCAAGTGATACCCATACACAAGGACATTTTCTACCAGATAAAAAAGTCATATGACGTTGAGGGTAAGAAGATAGTAAGGGCAAACATACACTTGAACGACTGGGCTCCAGGCCATATGATACAGTTTGAGAGAAAAAATGAATGGCATGATTGGACACGTTGGAAGACGAACCAAGGTTTGATGTTTGATGAAACCTCTTTACACATAGGGATGAATGGCGGAACTACCCACAAGTACACTTTACAGCTCTCAGGATTCTTGGAGAGACCTTAGAGCAATACGAAACGAAGAACAAAAAGAATTTATTAACGGCTTAGACTTCAAGTCGTTTCTCTGGGAATCGAAAACAGAAGAGTTCCTAGATAACTTTACCTATTGGGTGATGGGTTCGCAACTTAACGACTTTAGTAAGTTGGATGAACTCTTCCCACATCGAGCCATTACTTGTGGTTCGATACAGGCGTTTGACCACTGGTATCTCAAGCATGGAATGCCTATCGCATCCCACGGAGACTTTATGTACCACGTGGGTGCAAACAAACATACTCCGCCTCCAACGGAAGATATACAAGCGAGAGTATTGTCGATGCCATTCACTGCATATGGTAGTCTTCACAAACATTACTTTGAATGGATGAGACAAGATATACCTACGTTGTTGGACTTCTGTCATGCTCCCACATCGAAGGGTTTGACACTGAATGACTACGACTGTGTAGAAGAAGTTGTCTTCTCAGTCTCAAAAGCGTTTTGGGGAGGTGAGTGGTTAAGAGTTGGAGTGAGATACTCCAGAGAGAACTGGGATGATGGTATAGACATTGCCAATCATGTGGATATGGTTCCGCGTTTGGGAATCGGAGTAGCCAACGAACTGATACAGAAGTATGAATTCGACTATCCGTGGAATACTTACGGAGAAACTTACGAACAGGTCTGTAACGAACTGAACCTCGTATGGACCGACAACATCATGTTTGCTCTTGGTGGAGAAGAATATGACGAATACAAAAGAGCGGGCTATAATAGAATTTGTCTTTCAGAAGAAATAGGAAAAAGATGGAATGGTTCTACATCCTCTTGATGTTGTATCCAGTATGGGTTGTAATAAATTTGATAACCCCTCGACTAGGACTTCCTTGTCTTTGAGGCCTTGCATTCACCATAAGGATGTTATGGTCACGAATAAAAAAGACGTACACTCCCAGTCAATGACCTACTTATGACTTCCCTCGACTCGTTGCTAGAAGTCGTTGATAGAGTCTATGAGTGAGAGCCCTGTGGCCACGGGGCGGACCGAAGTGAACTGTCGGTCATTGACTGGTATCTAACTAACAAACTACTATGAATCAAAAAAAAAGATCACGTAGAGAACGGGCTATCGTAGTCCAAGAGCGTCTCGTTGAGACACATACCCAAACACTTGCCTCCGAAAAGGATGACAAGGAACAGAAGAAGCTCAAGAAGAAGATTGAGCGTGCACAGATAACCATAGAGAATACAAAGAGAAACTTGAGGTAAAACTGAAATACATACTACTTGCACTGATACTGGTTTCGTGTTCAACTCCAAAGGTTGAGTGGAATCCTGCTGTTGATACAAGGACGGCAGGTTATCCATCAGACGTTATGTATCCTTGGTTGCTCGGTGGTAAGAGTAAGACAAGAAAGTATGTTAAGGATGATATAAAATACATTGCCCCAGTATGTGGTCGATGTCGTTAGCTTGCGTAGCTCAGATGGTAGAGCATCTGATTTGTAATCAGAATGTCGTAGGTTCGATTCCTATCGCAAGCTCCATTCCGTGATAGCTCAGTTGGTAGAGCGCGAGACTGTTAATCTTGTTGTCGCAGGTTCGATCCCTGCTCACGGAGCCAAGGGAGAGCGGTGAAGATGGAGAGTCACACCAGTCTGTAAAACTGGTGTGACTCTC
>Ga0181575_10001216_pt1 | contig 18630 bp, 24 predicted proteins | sample 101ome_23_FD_145599 | JGI IMG/M metagenome (GOLD analysis project Ga0181575, IMG submission 145599) | Coastal salt marsh microbial communities from the Groves Creek Marsh, Skidaway Island, Georgia - 101411CT metaG (spades assembly) | ecosystem: Environmental > Aquatic > Marine > Intertidal zone... | reverse complement strand
TAGTTAAAGGAACAAACGATAATGCAAATGCGAATCCGAGCACATCAACCAATAATGTCCGATCTTCTTCTAGCATATTACTCCGCCGCTCCTTCTACTTCTTCGTTTATCAAATAACCCTTTGCTACCCACTCTTCAATCGTGCGGCACTTAGTACGCCTTGTCGTAGTTGCTCCTACGGATTGTACTTCAACACGGGCACAATACTTGCCTTCGTCGTTCAATCGAGCAACGTATGACTTCTCTTGTGCCTGAACAGGGGTTGACATCAGTGCAGTAGATACTACTACACCAGCGCATGCTGTGAATACAGCTTCTTTAACATTTTTCATTTTAACGTCCTTTTGAGATTAGATTTTGATTTCGATCTTTCTCGGACGCTGTTCTTCGGGCAGTTCAACTCTCAGATTAATGACTAGTAAACCGTTGACGAATCCAGCTCCATCAACGACAACATGGTCAGCGAGTCTAAATGTTTCCACGAATTTTTTGGTGGTAATTCCTTTGTGAAGGTATTGTTTACCTTCTTCCTCTTTAGGATTACCGCGAATGATTAGAACACCTGGCTTTGCCTCGATGTCTAAATCCGCTCTTTCGTAACCACCCAGTGCAAGTTCGATGGCGTATTCCGTGTCATTATATTTTACAATATTGTGACGGGGGAAACCCTTCTCATTTGCGCCAATGGCAGTTAATCTTTCTACCTCGTCCCATACGTGGTCGAAACCAATGAAACGAGAATGTGGGAACGAAAACACTTTACTTCTTGTATTAACCATAACGGTCTCCTTTTCTTAAAGCGAGATTGTTGTCTAACTACCGGACCATTCCGCGTAGTCGTTAATATATATAACACTTTTGTTTTTAAATGTCAACTTTTTTATAAATTCTCCTCTGGAATCAGAATCAGATTGTAATGATCTTTTTCAGGACTGTATTCTGCCTGTCCCATCTTACGAACATAACCCAAATCTTTCTTTCTCAATATTTTCCAGATATCGTCGAACTCTTTTAAGTTTTTATCCCATTGTTTTTGTGGCCAACCAAATTCAATATAGATTACGGGGCGACATCTTTCAACGGTATTAATAGATCCTTCTAACACTAATCGATCGGGCCCGTCAACATCTATTTTCAGAACATCAATTTCATCAACTTCTAAATCATCAACCGAATGCAATCGAACATCACCACCTCTTTCTGACAAAAGTGTTTTTCCAGCACGATGACCCCAAGCTGTTCGATACCAAGCACCAAAGTTATATACAGTGGATCTGGAGAGGTCAATGTTCATCGAAAGTGGTAACATAAACTTTTCGAGCATCTCAATCGTATACACGTGTTCGAAACCTGCTTTGTGAAATGCCATTGTGAACGAACCAAATCGAGCACCTATATCAATTGCCTTTCGAGTATTCTTACAATAAGAAACAACTTCTTTTACCTGATCTTCTGCATCATTGGTCTTGTATTCTGTTATACCACCGTCTAGTAATTTGTTTTGATCGTAACGCTCTTGTGACCACGTATTACCACTTATAAATTTATATGGTTCTGGTTTCATCATATAACCTCTCTATAGTTATGTGTCTTTCAACTGGATGTTTCAAGTCGGTATAAACTTGACTGTTACTATAATAATTTATCTGAGCTTCTTGACCATAGATTTTGGTTTGAAGATGTTTTTTACTCTCGGGGGTTTTTACATTATGAACTATAATTGTAGGGATTCCCATTAAAATACTAATCCAAGATGTACCACCTTGATAAGAAATGTGTAGTTTACTTTTATTCAGACTGTCGTATACTTTCTGTATAGACGTATGATAATCGATATAAACATCGGGTTTGATATGTTCTTCTATTTGTCCTTTACTAAACTGGCGACCACCTTCGACAACACTCTTCCTCATAAAATTTGGAGTTGTTGGTGGTAGGTTACAGGTTACGATTTCTTTTGGGCCGGTTTTTTTCATAGACCAACATTGCGACGTTGGATGAACCATACCTACCTTTTTAGTATCTGGAGCAAAGGTCTTCATTGAATCGTATTTGACTATTTCTAAGTCAATCTTGAACCCGTTGGTAACCATACGATCCTTGATGAATTTTATTCTATCGACGGCCGATTCCGGTTCGTTGAATGCAGGTCTAAACATCCTATCGTCGGCATACAAAACGGATTTTATGTCTTTTTGAATTATAAAGGCCTTCATATGAACAAAACTGAGATAGCCACAAAATGCAGCATAGGACTGTTCATTACGCATAACAAAGTGATCTTCAATCATAACTATTTTTTATAAATATACCAAGACGGGTACGAACAATATTTTTCTTCGCTTACGAAATCAGGGTCAGTTAAATAGAATTCATTATACCCCTTATCCTTTAAAAAAGTTTCCAAAGATTTAACAACCAAAGGCCAATCTTCGTGATAATCGTCTCCAGCAAGAATACCGCCGGGTTTTACCTTTGTATACCAATCGTAAAAAGTTGCACCATCAAGTTCACCATTGTGGGCGAACCCATCAACGTAAACAAAATCTAAAGAATTGTCATCGAAAAGAGTTAACGCATCAGAAAACATCATTCTTAAATGACGGTATTCAGTGAAAAGACCGATATTTTCTAAAGCACCTTTATATTCATCAACATTGTGTTTTTTGCCGCCGCCCACAAGCGAAGAATCATAAACATCAACACCGAAATAATGTGAAAATTTTTGACTCTTAATTGCTCTTTTTGCAAAACGACCTTCTGCGATACCAAGTTCTACACCAACACTATTATCATTTAATAAATCGAACAAACTAAATCTGTTTGATTCTTTAACCACTATTTTTGACACCATATCACTTATTTCCAATATTGTACTTTGGACACAACTCCCATTGTTCTTTATCTCTGTGCGAGATGATTTTAATTTGACGTAACGGAGCACACAACTCAGCTTGTTTTGGATTCTCAAGGGTCAACAAACCCCAATCCGAAAGCAACGTAGCAATCGTGTTTCTTCGTGCGATATCGTTTTCTTCTAGGTTAGACTTCTTACCGTCAAGCAAGAACAACTCTTTAAAGTGAACGATAAAATACCGGCCCTGTTTATGAAGGATATGACAGGACTGATAAAGTTTTTGTTCTTTTCTAGAGGCGACCCCAATGCGTGTTAACGTTTCACGAATTTTTAAAAAATCATCTGGTTCATTTAAGATAATTTCTAACAGGTCGTTAGGATTCCATAGACTATTTTCTTCCACCTTTGTACACCTTTTTTCTAATTATTTCTATTTGTTCAGGTGTTAGAAGAGAAATTGCAGAACGCGCTTTTTCATTGCTATATCCATAAAACTCTTTAACAACTTCCAAATCATTGATACCGGAAGGTTTACCCCATTTAGTAAACCGCTTCCTTTTTCTTACTATATTTAGTAAAAAATGGAATTGTAACTTTTTGTCGATATGATGATACTTATTCATCTCGTTCGAGAGAATAACAGTATCTTGGAAGTAAGAAAGTTGGCGATTTACAATAAACGGTAGATATTCTTTTTCTACGTCATCATCAATCATAATATCTTCTTTAGTATAATTAATACTATTCACAAATTCAAATGGATTCATTATTTGTTCTTTTCATATGTCTCATTAATTAAGTCAGCCTGTTCTTGTGTCATCTTACGACTAACAAGTAGTTCACCACTCTTAGTAACATAACCTTTAGTGGTTGCGATAGCGTCTTTGACCCATTTAGGTCTTTTCAATTGTTTTGGAGAAAACTTTGGTTTCGATACTTCTTGTACAGATTCTTCCTTGATTGATTCTACCGGAGTTTCTTTAATATCATCCAGAACCAAAACTTCTTTTGCCTCCACCGTCTCCGGAGTTTCTTCTCTCCTAGTTACAATTGCCTTTGTACTTGCAATTAACAGTATCACTGCAAGGGGATCGAATACAAATACTAGAGATAGAATTACTCCACGAACTGCCTGATCATAGTAATTCTTAGCCTGTTCTCCATATATCAATTCTGCGATATATTTAATTGCACCAATCTCTAACTCAAACGCAATATTTTCTCTCTTTAATTCTAACTCTTCTTCTTGTAGTTTGTCAATAGTTTGAGAAATTTCTTCACGTGAAGTTTCTAATTGTGTGCGTTCAGGTTTCTGTTCTTCCCTTGCATTCAGTCCTCTAGTAACAAACCCTCTCTCGATATATTCATCGAGAGCGGCATCCAATGATGCTAGTTGTTTATCTATCGCATCCAGCCGTCGAGTTTCTGACGAAAGCTTTCTCTGTACATTTTCCAGTTTCACAGTATTATTGGATGTCTTAGTTTCTTGTTCCAAATGTGCTTTGGAAAGATAACCGAAGATACCCATACTGGTAATAAACATCAACACAACTACTGCGAGTGTGAGATATGTCTTAATAGGAATACTAATTCTTTTCCATTCAAGATGTAACCACGCAGCGGTTACTAGTTTGCCCACTTCGAGTGCACTGGCCATAATCACTACTGACCAAAAGGCACCCGCAAAGATAGTGGACAAACCAATAATAGAAAAGAATGCAGCGATCACCGCCAAGGAGATCGATGTTATGAAAGCTAGATAATTTGTCAAACCGAATACTTTTGTTACGGAGTTACTTTATATTTATATTAGCCATAAGTTCTGTTAGACAAGCCACCAGATTTAACTCATGATCAGCAACAAACGCATTCTTATATTGATAGTCTGCAAGAATCAACACTAAATTAGGGATAGTACTGGTCTCGACATTATCATACATTCGATCATAGATGCCACGGAAGATCGTATTTGGATCAACATCGACATTATTCACAACCCAAGTTCTCATTTTCTTAAAGTCTTTATCTTTAAGAGCCTTGAAAAGCAAACCATAATTATCATTCGCATCATTAGTGGTAACCGGAGTTTCCAGATGACCACCAATCGAATGCCTTTGACACTCATTGATAACACGTCTCCAATCAGGTGCGTGTTTCCATATCAGGGGTGCCAGAGTCTCGGTCTTATATTCAACAAGTTCTTTGTCTAGAATATTTTTCAAACGTGCAAGAAAGTTCCCACAGAGTTCTGCGAGTTCTTTTTTGGTGGTGTTGAATTCGTATACACCACATCGAGAATGAAGTGGTTCAATGATACGGTTCTTGAAATTGCAAGTAAGAATGAATCGACAGTTATCAGCAAACTCTTCGATGAATCCACGCAACGCTGGTTGAGTAGATTGTGGATTAAGGTAGTCAGCCTCATCGAGAATGACCACCTTATATCCACCTTGCAAAGAGATTGATGACGCAAACTGTTTTATCTTTCCACGCAATGTGTCAATGTTACCTTCCTCAGACCCATTGATTACAATATGGTCTAAGTCAAGTTCATTACACAATGCTTTTGCAACGGTAGTCTTACCCAGTCCCGCTGTTCCGGTGAACAACATATTTGGTAAGTCACCGTTCGCAACTATTTTTTCAAAAACGTTTTTAAGTGATTCTGGAAGAACACAATCACTAATAGTTTTAGGTCGATACTTCTCGACCCATAAAAAGTCTGTTGACATCTAATTTTTCTCCACAAAACATAATATAAAAAAGATTGGAGCGGGAAGCGAGGTTCGAACTCACGACCTCAACCTTGGCAAGGTTGCGCTCTACCAACTGAGCTATTCCCGCAAAAATCATCAGGAGTAAGAGAAAAATATTATGCGTCTTCAGGAATGGGTTCTGGGCCAGGGCCTTGTTCACCTTCGTTTTCGAGTAACTGAATTAACGCAATGCTTTGATCACGCAACTGACCAATTGTAGCCAGTTCTTCACCACGAAAACCACCACGAGCGCATACTGTATCAATTACAGCAACTGTGCTACGAGTAACCCTGTTCGCAAGGTCAACGATTTGTTCGACATTATCAGTCATTATTTTATACTCCGTAAGTACTAGATTTTTCAAGTGCTACCCAATATTCGGTAGCGGTTTCAATGTTCACAAAATGTGAGATTAATTTAGATGAAATACTAACTTCATAATCACCATCAACCATTTTCAGGTTCGAAATGTTGAAAATAAAATTAAAACTCTCATCACCAAAGTCACCATCCACATCGATAGAGAAGACATTAGACGTAGTGTCTTTATTGTCAATCACAGACAAACATACACAACCGTTTGAACTACTCACAGAAAGTTCTGTGTGTCCAAGTACAGAAGATGCACGTTTGATCTTTGATAGTGTCTGTCTATCTAGTGTAAACTTAACATCAGCTTCTGGCATTATAATATCTTTTGATGGTTTTGTCAAGATGTCTAGGTCAGAGTAATGATACTTTGTCCTAGATCGTCCCGAGTTGTCAATCACCAAAACATAGTTCTGTTCAAACTTCAACCGTGGACTATCCACAAGAGACAGTACACTGATGAATTCGTTCAGGTCATAAATGCCAAAGGTTTCGGGAAAATCAATGTCCAGTTTAGAAGAACTTAGCACGTTCCTCGCCTCTGAAATTGTTTTAACCGTATTACCTCTTTCGATTACGATGTTAGGATTGATTGTCGCATAGTTCTTGAGAACCGACATTGTTTTTTCAGAAAGTTCCATAATATAATTTCTCTAATGTTAGACAGCAACTACGTCTTCGTCAGCGGCATCCGCTTCGTCATTTTCTTCTGCGATGAGTTGTTCTTCATAATCATCGAGATCGTCAGTAACGGGTTCTGCTTCGGGTTGCTCTGGTTGTGCAGCTTCAAGGAAAGCCGTTAAACGAGATCGAAGTGTACCTACCGCTTGTAGTTCATCACCTTTGATGGCACCACGGGCGGAAACAACGTCAATCACATTTATCATTGCCGCGAAATCCTGCAATGAAATTTGTGCTGCGGGAACCTGAGTCTCCTCTGCAACAGCATCTGTTTCTACTTCACTCATTTTTTACTCCTGTTGTTAATTTGAGTTACAGTTAATATATAGTACCAGATTATAAAAAGAATGTCAAATAATTTTGCTGAAATTTTTAGATTTTGTAAACTCAATCTTTCTCTCAAACTTATTATCTAGCAGTTCGCCTTTGTGAGAAATAATAAACACGTTTGTTTCATCATCAAGCGTGTCTAATATCTTCAACAAATTTTCTACACCATCAGCATCCAAACTTGAATCGAACGTTTCGTCTAGAATCAATAGGTTGGTTGCAACAGAGTTTTTCATTCTAGCCACCTGTCTCCAAGTGAAAAGTAATGCAAGGTCTATTCGTTGTTTCTCCCCCTCACTGAACGAGGAATAGGAAAAGACATCTCTGTGTCTTGAACGTATTGTCTCGTTGAACCCCTCATCCAAGTCAAAGTGAACATAGAAATCTAAGACTTGTAGATATTGGTTGGTGAGTTTATTAATAACGGGCAAGTATTGTTTGATGATTTTGGTTTTTATACCAGAATCTTTGAGCATTTCTGTGATAACATTATTGTATTCCCGTTCCTCTGCCAATAACATCTTATCGTCTACGAGTTTTGATTTATGTGTGAGAAGATCCTGCAACTCGACTTTAGCTTGTTGCAAGCTTTCTGAACCTTCCCCACACTTAGAAATTTGAGCACGTAACCCTTCTACGTATCTCTTTTCGTTCCTGAGTTCTAGTTGATAATTCTCTTGGTTTTTAACGTGAACACCAGCATCCAGATATCGAGTCTGCACATCATCAATAATAGACTTTACGCTTTCCAACTCTTTTGCGAGGTTCTTTGTTCCTGCTTCGAGTTCTTTTTCTGATTCGTTGATTTCTGCAATTTTTCTATCTTTGGTATCAACGGTGATCTCTTGATCACAAGAGGGACATGTGTCGTTATTCTCATAGAACCTCAATGCTTGTGTATTCTTGACCCGCTTGTTGCCGATCATTGTCTGATATTTTTCTAGTTCAGCTTTTTTGTCACCAGCCTTAGACCACTCTTTCTCAAGAATCTTATATTGTTTTTTGATCGACTCATCGAGTCGTTCTTCAATCTCTTCAATCTTAGCGAGGTGCCTTGATAGTGTCTCTTCTTTTTCTGCCTTGGCCTCTGCTCCTAGTTTTTCCAGTTCTCGAATATTTTTTTCTTGCGAAGATATCTTGGTATCCGCCAAAGAAATAGAATGTCCATTCTCAGAAACTTTATCTTTGAGTACCGACACCTTTTCTTTTAACAAAGAGTTCATTTTCGAGAACACATTAATATCTAGTAGATCTTCGATAACCTCACGCCGATGTTGCGCTGGGAGTTGCATAAAAGGAATAAAAGATGAACTACCCAACACCACAATCTGATGAAACGATTTATGGTTTAATTTCAGAATATTTTGTTCGAGTATTTTTTGATATTCTTTTGCGTGAGAATCCTGATTGATCATTGTATCGTCTTGCCAGATCTCAAACTTTACAGGTTTCAAACCTCTCACAACTTTATATTTCTTTCCTAACGCAACAAAGTCTACTTCGACCAGACAACCTTTGCCATTGATCGAGTTTACCAATTGGGGTTTGTTAACGTTACGATGAGCTTTACCAAAGAGAGCAAACGATAACGCATCCAGCATTGTTGACTTACCAGAACCATTCTGACCAACGATAAGAGTCGACTTAACCGACTCCAAATCTATCGTTGTCCATTGATCCCCAGTTGAAAGAAAGTTTTTATATTTCAGTTGTTGAAATTTAATCATACGATTTCTAAGCTTTGCGCCTCGACCATTAACTCGTGTACTTTGTTTTTGATGCGGTCTTTGTCTAAGTCAGTGTCAACCGCATCAATATAAGTATACAACAATTTATCAGTAGATTCAACCGAAATATTTTCGTCTTCAACCTGTGCACCGGCAAAGTCTTGAAAGTTCTCAGCAATCTGCAAACCATAAATTTTCTTAGAGTTGATTCGATCAATCAGTTTTTCAAACTCAGCTGGTTTTGATTTGTTAACAACAATCACCTTTACAAATTTGTTGTCTAGGTGTGATACATTAGTAAGAGCCTGTTTAGACGATGTATCGTCATACAAAATCTTTTCAAAGATTGTGATGGGGTTCTCAATAGCGGTCAGTTCCCGTGTGTCAGTATCAAGAACGTGAAAATATTTTTTATCATTACAGTCAGACCAAAAGAATTCCATCTGTGAACCAAGATAATGAATGTTGTTGTTCTGCGACTTTGTGTGAAAGTGACCAGACAATACCATATCGAACTTTTCGAAGGTGGCCGCATCCATACCATCTTTACATTCGATTCCTCTCTGCATTTCAAATCCACTCAGTTCTAGATGGGCGCCGCAAATATCAGCCTTACAAGTCGCAATGAAATCTCTAATTCTTTTCTCGTTCTCGTTGTTAATCCAAGGAAGTAAGGCAACTTTGCATCCGTCATAGTCAACCACTTCGGGTTCTTCGATGATACGAACTTCTGACATATAGTGACCAAGAAGTTCTTTCAAAGCATTTAATCGATTGGTGTTCTTGAAGTAACAATCGTGATTGCCCGGAATAATATCCATATGAATACCATAGTCCCTGAGTTTGTCAAGGAATATTCTTCGGTTGTGATGTAACGCTTTAAAATTAATCGAAGTACGGTTTTCATAATAATCTCCAAGATGTAAAATCTTTTTGATGTTATGTTCCCTTAGATATGGAAAGAAAACATCGGTATAGAACCGTGATTGATATTCCATAAAAATTTCAGAAGAATTACGAATACCACAGTGGGTATCATTCAGTATAGCTACTTTCACCAGTTATGCACCACGTTTGCCATTATAAAAAAACACGTAAGAAAATTAACCCCCACAATAACAGTACGTAGGAGTGCAACATAATTATCGTAAGGTTCCGTTTTGTCATCAGAGAATCCGCCAAGGGCGTATTTCCAGATAGTCCACAATTTGTTCATTATACACTAAACCAAGAAGTCTGTCAAGTCCGAATCTGCGTGACGGGTTCTCTTCTTTCGTTCTTTCTTTGAATACTCTTTTACAGCCTCATCATTCTCTTTCACTGCGTCAATACGTTCACGTAAGTCATCAATGAATGCCTGTGTTTGTTTTGCTGCTGGGTTGTTCTCAAACTCTTCTGCGACCAGTTGTTCAAGACCAGTCTCGGACAGGTATCGGAGTTTGATATCTTGTTGTTTCTTTTCTTTCTGAATCCTACGCAAAAATGCATACCACGAAATTTGAGTGAAGTATGCGAATGCGTTTGGTTTACCTGTACGTGTAGCGGTCTCTATGTTGTAATTGTCAATCGCCTTGAGACAGTTCTCTACAGCATCCATCACCATCTCTTCACGATAGGTGTAACGAACAAAGTTTGCTTTGTGTGACAGACCCTCAGCGATTTTTAGAAAACATCGTGCGATATAATCAGGAATCACTGGTTTAGGTTTTCCTTGACTGACATACTCATTCGCGTTAGTGACGTGATCGACGACAGCTTGAGAAAACTGAGCATTGTTAACGTAATGGGGTTTTTCTTCTTTTTTCATATAGTAAATCTCAATTAAATCAATAATTTATTATTGCATAAAAATTTTTACTTATCAAGGCTTGACACATTAGAAAAAATGTGTTACCCTAAAGCTTATAACGCCAGGGATAATATACTAGTGAATTAGAGGCGGAAACGGAATGATATTTGATGCATCAGAGTCTTTTGGGTTCATATCTCTATTTGTTAAATCATTTATATATTCTGCTAATCTTTCAAATCTTCTCTGTCTCTCTTCAGAAAAGTCTATTTTTCTAAATTCGCCAGCTTCGTTCATATCTTTTACAGCAACATCATACTGATGAGCAAGTCCCTCTGTAGGTGCGGCAGTAGATACGATATGTTCAGAATTTACAACTATTAAATCTTCACTTGATTCTTGATAATGCATCCAAGGTTTGAACATATAGATTCGGGTGTCTTTTTCATGAACCCAAACAATCTCCATACAATTACGAACAACGATTTCAGAAAAATTTTCTTCAGCCCATTCAATAACATCACATATAATTTCTTGTCCATTGGTCAGAACAAACTGTTTAACATTTCTTTTTCTATTCATAATTTTACTTCATGCATCTTATAAGGAAATTGTTCACTATTATATATCTTTATTCTTTCAGCGCTGTGTCGGAGTGTAAAGTTGGGTTTACCCTTGGATCGCAAGTCATCGGCAATGTCGAATAGTTTGGTTGTCCTCCCGTCATCTGACACTCGTAACCCGCGGCCAATTGATTGTAAAACCCTGATCTGGGATTTGCTTGGTGAGGCAAATATGATGTTGTGTATGTTACGTATATTGATCCCAGTAGAAAAAGTACCAAGAGAAGCAAGCACCACAGCATTGGACTGTTTTTCAACAATCTTTCTGACGGCTTCTCTATCGGTTGTTTTAGTTTCGCCTGACACATAAAATAATCTTCGTCCATCATCCAACTTATCCTCAATCAAATCTCTTAAAACTTTACCGTGTTTCTCTACTAGATTGAAGAGAACAAGAGTATTACCGTCAAGAGACAGAGCGAGATTACGTATAAATCGATTACGTTTTTCGTTCGATACCAGAAAGTCAATCTCCTCTTGATATGTGATGTTGTGAAGTTGTTCACGAATTTCCTTTTCGTATTGAAGTAATAGTATATCTATATCTAATTTCGCTAAAGTTTTTTGTTCTTGCAATTTAACTGTTGTGGTCACTTTATGGACAGGCCCAAACAAACCTTCGAGTACCATCTTGTTTGTTTGAGTACCGTCCAAAGTTCCGGTTGTACCGAATCGATACTCAGCGTTAACCGATTTATTCATAATAGAAGAAAGAGATTTTGCTTTGAATCCATGACACTCGTCACCAATCACCATACCAAACTGTTCGAACCAACGTGGGCCTAGTTTATGAATTGACTGCCACGTACTAATCATTACAGGTTTTTCGGTGTCTTTGTCTTTACCAGAATAAATGAGATGACAATTATCTTCTACATCAAAGTTATAACTGTTAAAGTCAGAATACATTTGTTCGACCAAACTTGTGGTGGGTACAATCAACAAAACTTTTTTATCTTTATGTCGATCTAGATACCATCGAATAAGAAGGTAGATAATGAATGACTTACCCGATCCTGTAGGTGATACTAAAACACTTCTCTTATTTTCTAGTGCGTGTATGAAGGCATCATACTGATAGTCACGAGGCATAAACGGCAGATTGATTTTTTCAACCCACCGCATTAGATCCATATGGTTTAGTTTGTTTTTAGTGCCAGGCCATCCGTAAGGCGTCTCTTCATACTTCAACGGTACGCCTTTTCGGTAGACAAACTTTTCTATTTCTGATAGAAGTCCGGCATTGATTTCACCATTCATACGATTGAGTAGATGAATCTTACCATCCCATCGCCGAGACTTGAACGCAGGCATATATTTTGCGCCCGGAACATCGAAAGAAAAATAATCATACAACTCTTGGGCTAGTGAAGGTTCACACTCCGCCAACTGTAACATCGCATGATTTTTCAATTTCAACTTAATCACATTAGAAACCGGCTTCAAACTTCTTGTAGTCAATCATATTCTTAATCGTCTGGTGTCGCCAATTAAGATTGTTAATAATTTCTGATAGTGTATCTATACATTCCTTTAGATATGTTATTCTCGCTTCACTTTCAATTAACTCTGGATCTGCCTCAACATAATGTTCCATCTCACCCTTGAGAATTTTTAGTCCATTAAATGGATCAGGTTCCCATCCAAGACGTTCAACTTCTTCTTGAGACATCTTACCGTTGTACCATTTCCATTTATCTAACATCAACGCCTTTTGTTTAAATTCAGCATCTTTCAATTTGAGACGAGCATTCGACAACATCGAAAGATATTTCGCGTGGAGTGCGGGCGTGTTGCGAGATGTTTCGTCTAAGTGGGCTTTAGGAATAACACAATCCTCTTCCCACATAGAACGTATCATTTTTATATCCATAGTATTGATTTCCTAGAACTTTTATGATATTCTACCACAATGTACTAGGTTTTTCAAGTTATAGTAATTCGTAATAGGAGTATCTAAAACCAGCTGTAAATGTGAGGGGTGTCACATCACCACTTTGTGATGTAAATTCAACGCCAGATACATTAATAGGAAACGCATTGACATAACGAATTTGTTTGTTCGCATTGTTGTGGCTGGAGAGTACAGTAACGGTAATGTCTGCTTCAGAACTAAATCCAGAGAGAATTGTACCCGCAGCGGTTTTGTATTCGTCGTTGACAAGGCGGTTTAACCACGCAAACATTTCTTCGTAGGCCTTCATATCTTCGTCAACTAGAAAAGTAATCTGCAATTCGTCAAACAAAATCTTATCACCAACTGTAGGAATGTTTCTTCTTGAAAATTGAATGTCCACGTCCGACACCGAAACGCCCGGATGTGTTACTGATTGTGCGAAATATTGTAGATTGGGGTAATTATCTTTAGAGATCGATACCGCAAACCCTGTAGGTTGAAGATAATTAATGTTTGTTGTCAGTTCTGCCACAGTGTAAACCCTTACAGTCTTTTCTTCTATTTATATGTTGACTTTATTGAAAAAATGCTATATAATATATCAATCGTTTGAGAATTTATTTTTATGATTTTATCTAAGTCTGACGCCTACTATGCGGCAAATGTGTTCAACGAATTCTTTCAAGATATGGAAAGAGTCGATGACTATATGCGTCAAGTAAAACTTGAGCGTATGGAATCTTATCCCCGACCTCTATTTGGAATGGGCCCAGAAACGGATCTGTTCGACAGTCCAGATATGCACCCGAATGATATGGACATCTCGATTCATCCGGTCAGTGCATCTAAACTTCACATGTATCTTGAGATCACAACATCGGCGGCAATCGAATCAAGTATTCCTGGCAAGTCTTTATGTTTACTGGTACGTGAGAACAACACTGGTACATATCTTGGTATGATTCGATTGGGATCGCCCACCATCAATTCTAAACCGCGTAACGAATGGTTGGGTAATCCTCTAGACTCTCTTAATCCAGATGTAATGCGCCGATTCAATCAGTCTGCAATTATGGGTTTTGCTATTGTAGCTGCACAACCGTTTGGTTACAATGCATTGGGTGGTAAACTCTGTGCGGCGATCTGTTGTTCTCACGCAGTGCGTCGATTACTGAATGAGAAGTATGACACCAACTATTGTATGTTCGAGACTACGAGTCTGTATGGGTCAACCAAGTCATCGTCACAGTATGATGGTATGAAACCATTCTTACGTCACAATGGTTTGACTGTCTCTAACTTTGCACCGTTGATCAATGACACACGATTTCGTGAACTCGATCAGTGGTTCCGTGAACGAAACGAGGGTGAGTACATCATCGACAAAGAGGCATCGTCACGTAAACTCAAGACACAGACTCGTATGGTTGGTTTGATCAAAAGTGCATTGAAAGAACACGATGATGATGCATACAAAAAGTTTTCAGAAACTTATACAAAGGCACTTGGACTGACAGAACAGAAACGCAGCTATGTGTCTACGTATGGATATGAAGCACAGTCTGTGAAAGACTATCTGAATCTTAAGCGAGATGATTTAGTCAAGGCAGAAAACTTTGATCGTTTTGAATTTGAGGGTGTTATTGACTGGTGGCGCAACAAGGCGGCACGACGATATGACACACTAAAATCTGAGAGCCGGTTGAGAACTCAACAGGAAACTTGGAACGTCAACCCTGAAGAAATCGATATTATTCGTTAAAAAGTGTTGACATAGGTGCCATTTTTTGGTACTATATAATAGTAAGGTCAAAACCTTACACCTTTAACTTAATGGGCAAGATCAGATTTCTCGTTTTGAGACTGACAGATCCCGAACTTATAGGAGGCTTTATGCCATTACCAAAAGGACTCGCCGCGTCCGAAACACGGCACTTCCCGCTTCAGTCACACGGAGCACGTTTTGTCGAAACTGTCGACATGAACCCTGTTAGCATTTTTGTTCCTCAGACAAAGAGAGAGTTGCGTAACTTTGTACGTTTCCACTTTGACCCTGAACACGCACAAACGTTAGCAGAAAATCTGTTGAGAGGAATTGACCCATCTCAACCTGTACCTGTTATCATGAAGTTGCCTACACCTATTAAAGTCGATGGTGTTGTCTATACTTACATCCTGATTGCAGGGTTCCACCGTCAACGTGCCATTTTAAAGAATGGTTATGAGTCATACGCATACGATCTGTATGAGTTTGGTGTAGATGGTGTATCACAGGCAAAGGCAATCACCACTTTCCAGTTAAAGGAAAATGATAAGATGCCTTCGAAACGATGTAAGAAAGATGAGATTGTTAACGCAACTGCGTCGTTAGTGTCTCAAGGTCTTCTCGACAACAATGAGGAAAACATTCAGGCATACATCGATGATGTCGCTTCAAACTATCCAAAACAATCACGTACTGCAATGGCTCGCAAGGTCATCAAAGCGTGTGGTTCTTATCAAGACTATGTGACGTTTGATTTCAAACAGTGTCAAGATTTTCTTAGTCAGATTCGAAACTATGAAACTGGTACACCAGCCTATTATACAGGTTGGGAGTTTGATGACGTTCGTGAGAAACGTGGTGCAACCGTTCTTGGTGGTTATGAGATCAAGGCAATTCCAACTGCCGCGGAGTATTTCTTGATGCAAGGTCAAGAATCATACTTCATTGGTCACACACCAATGCCTAAGAATGGTGAAACTGCTGACGAAGCACGCCAACGCATCTATGATCAGATGAAGTTAACTGAAGCTGCAATGATCAAAGCAGTTCGTTTTTACGATGAATATGGTCGATTCCCTTGGGATCTTGAGGCATGGATGGCACAAGATAATCTTAACGGAGAGACTGGATTCTTGAAGTACGACTACAAGACAATGTGGAATAACTTCAAGTTACGTTATCCAAAGGTTGCTGGATGGTTCCGACGCAAAACCGTGTTGAGGCAAGTTGTGTAAGGACAACGTTTAGTTAAAAAAAGGGGGACCACAAAGGTCCCTTTTTTTTAGAATACAGAAACTATTGCGAGTTGATTAACCCTACAGTTCTGTTCCTTCCTTCCCTGTTTTACCTTTATGGTCTTACCAACCTGAACACGTCTTTTACTGACAGTGATGTCAGTCTCTTCGTTCTCTTTTAGTTGACTCTTGCAGTCAACATCGATCAACCATTTATAATCGTTGTCACGGATCTGAATGATCTGTTGGTCTTCTTTTATTTTGATTCGGAATTCATCTGCCACGGCAGTTCCGGTGAATAATATCGTCATCACGACGAGGGCGAGCTTAGTCATGTGTATTTTCTCCTTACGTTTCACAACGTGCTAAAAATATTTATACAAATATTAATCTTATCTTAACACTATCTTAACAAAAATGTCATATAATTTTTACACTTTTTCATAAGTAATTTCATGATCTCAGTAATAACATTTTTAATTTTGATCCCCGGCGGACTACTGTATTCTGAACACATCGAACGAAAGATTGATGCGTGTTGGAAACGTGGTGAGTCTTTCTGCACCTATCGTATGAAACCCCTAAACAACCCATGGCGCAAACGATATCTCGAATCACTAGAAGGTGGTATTGATAAGAAGCTAGAGTGTGAGGTATGGTTAGATGCAGACAAAGAGTTTGCAATAAGTGTTTTGGGATGCGACCCTCTTGCCGTTGTAGACTTTGAGAAACCTTGCCCGTTTGATGCTCCCTCTATGCGAGGTATTCAGAGTTGTCGCCCACGCTGGGCATAAAAAAAGGGAGTCCGAAGACTCCCTCAAAAATGTCCCTATTGGGATTCTTTTTATTAGTCGAGAATGTTATCGACTCGGAAGATGCGATAGTACTGGTTAGCACGTACTGTGTTAGCCAGGTCACTCTGAGGTGCGCCTGTACCAGCATATGGGTTAGCGATCATTCCATAACGGGTCTTGAAACCGATCCGTGGTTGGAAGTCGTTCTCACCAACCGCACGTACCATCTGAAGAGGTACATATGGGCAGTAGAATACGCCTGAGTCATAAGGATTTGTACCCTTATAACCTACAGTTACGTAGTCTGAAGTCGCATATGGGTCGATGTATACTCGTGTACGACCGTTCAATACACCAGCAAAAGTGTTACCAGTGTCATCTACCTGAAGGTTAGTAGAAAGAGCGGGTGAATAGTCAAGCATACCAGCAGCAGTCAAAGCAGTAGCAACATCTGAAGAACAGATTACTACGTTACCCTTACCACGACGAGTGTCCTTAGCAATTTCGTTACACTCACGCTCGATCTGAACCAACATACCCTTGAACTTCTCAACAGACCAACGACCATCAGCGTCCGTAGACAGGTCGAAAATACCCTTAGTCGTTACGTTAGACTGGAGAGCACCAATCTTCGCCTGAGAGTTGATAGTACGGATAACTTCGCGGTTGATTTCAGCGAGGATCTCTGTAGACAGAATGTTTGCCAACTCTGTCTCTGCGTCAAGACCGTGGATTGCCTTCAGGTCTTGTGCGAGTTCGAGAGTGTACTCTGCCTTCAGTGCACGTGATACCGCAGTAACCGTTGCCTTCTCAATGGTGAATCCCATCTCGTGGAAAGAGTTACCACCTGTTGTACCAAGAGCTTCAGCAGTAGCTGTAGACATACCAGTACCGATTGTAGGTACGAATCGATCACCTGAGTCAACGATACCGCCGTCTGTCAAACCGCCTGGATCTGAGTCAGTAGCACCAGTAAGACCAGAAGGACCACGAGAGTCGTGACCAGTACCAGTAGTAGAGTCACCTGAGTACTGAGTCTGTGCTTCACCGAAGAGTGCTTCACCATTAGCAGGTGCACCAGTAGCAACACCGTCGATAGCTGAATACTTGCTCTTCATAGCGAAGATAAGACCAGTAGGACCAGTCATAGGTTGAACGCCACAAACGTCATATGCCATCAAGTTAGGCATAGCACGACGAACGAGTGCGATAAGGATGGGGTCCCAGTTTGCACCGCTTGAACCAGCAGCACTGGTCACAGAAGCGTTAGTGTTTACTTCGTTAAGTTGAGCTTGCTCTGCGAAGGCCTTCTCTTGGTTTTCCAAGATAGCAGCAGTGACAGCACGACGATGAGAATCTTTGATCTCACCAGCTGACTCTTCATTCAGAACCGGAGCCCACTTCTCAACGAGTTTATCGTAAGAAACTTGCATTTGCATTACTCCTTAATTATTTTTTTGTTCTTTTGATTGCATTGAGATAGACATCCATAGTTGAACCAGATTCAACTGCGGCATCAGTATCCCAATCTTCTTCGATTACTTCTTCGGTTGAAGTTACTTCTTTCTTGAAATAAGACTCTTTCACAGTTTTAACTTTTTCTGTGAATGACTCTTCATCTTCAAAGTCGAGAGAAGAAACCAAAGAACGTAATTTTTCTACTTGCGTGTCTGCAAGATCACGAGCGCTTTCACGGATAACCGTTTCACGCTGGTACTCTTCCAACTTTTCACGCATTTCTAATACTGAACCAGTTTGGTCGTTGAGTTTTTCTTCTAACTCTTCCACTGATGCAGCGAGTTCATC
>Ga0181575_10001210_pt1 | contig 18670 bp, 18 predicted proteins | sample 101ome_23_FD_145599 | JGI IMG/M metagenome (GOLD analysis project Ga0181575, IMG submission 145599) | Coastal salt marsh microbial communities from the Groves Creek Marsh, Skidaway Island, Georgia - 101411CT metaG (spades assembly) | ecosystem: Environmental > Aquatic > Marine > Intertidal zone... | reverse complement strand
TGGATCAACATTGCTAACATATTCGCTTAATCTAAATGAGTTTTCATATTTTGGTGCAGTTAGATCTGGAGGAACTTCAAGTGAGGTAACAGATTTATCTGAATAATAGTTAATCTTAACATCGCCAAGCTGCACTCTGTTCTCCTTAATAGTTTGTTTTACTTCTTCGGAAAAGCATCCACTAATAAATAGTGAGATCAATAATATGGATGAGTATATTCTAATCATAGTAGTCCTTGGTTTTGAAGATCAACTTCAATGATTTTACGAGATTCTGACTCTAGCTTTGTCAGAGGTAATCTAATTCCATTTTCACAGAATCCCATCTTATGCATTGCCCATTTGACAGGAATAGGATTAGATTCAATAAATAAATGAGAATGTAAGTTTGATATTTCTAAATCAATTTCTTTCGCTTTTTCTAGATTTCCTCTAATGGCTAAATCATATGCAGTAGAAAGAAGTTTCGGGACAACATTCGCTGTTACAGATATACCACCATGTCCGCCCATTAAGATAAAGTCTATTGCTGTTCCATCATCGCCACTTAGGAGTATAAAACTTTCTGGGCATTTTTGGATAAGAGACTTTGCAACATTTAGATCACCAGTTGCATCTTTAACTCCAATAATATTTTCAATATTAGCAAGTCTAGCAACAGTATCTACCGACATATCAACTCCAGTCCTACCAGGCACATTGTAGAGAATTTGATCGATTTCTACACTTTCGGCAATTTTTTTATAATGCTGATATAAACCCTCTTGAGTTGGTTTGTTGTAATAAGGAGTAACCAAAAGACAAGCATCAGCATTGATATCTTTAGCTGCCTCGGTGAGCTCAATCGCTTCTGAAGTTGAATTTGCACCCGTTCCGGCTACTACAGGAATTCTTCCATTAGAATATTCAATTGTTTTTTTCATGACTTCGATGTGCTCATCATGATTAAGCGTTGCAGACTCTCCTGTTGTTCCTACAGAAACAATTGCTTTAGTTCCTGACTCGATATGAAAATTAACTAGTTTTTCAAGGGCATCAAAGTCAATATCTCCGTTTTCATACATCGGAGTAATTAATGCCACCATGGAACCAGTTAAAGGATGAGAAATTTGCAAAGTTAGTTATCTCTTAAAACGCTTATCAATATTATATATTAATGCGAATTTTAAATAAAAAAAACCCACTGTATAAACAACAGTGGGTTTTTTTTATTTAAGGGTAAGTTTAATTTATAAATCGTACCCTTTCTCCTCATGAGATGTAATATCAATACCCTGTTGTTCTTCGTCATCAGAAACTCGAAGACCTGTGATAGGTTCTACGATTTTAAGAATGATAAAGGTTGCAAATGCGGTGTAAATAATGGTTGATATCACCCCTACAAATTGAACACCAAGTTGTGATGAAATTGTCATTCCTTCAGCAAGACCTTGTCCACTAAAAACACCTAACGAGGAAGCTGCAAATATTCCAGCCAATAGGGTTCCAATGATTCCACCTACACCATGAACAGGAAAAACATCCAGTGAGTCGTCAATTTTTAGTTTTTGTTTCACAAAAATTACTGCATTGAAGCATACAACCCCTGCCAAAAATCCAATAACAAGCGCCCCGGCTGGTCCAACAAATCCAGAAGCAGGAGTTATTGTTCCCAGTCCAGCGATAATTCCTGTCACCATTCCAAGTGCTGTAGGTTTGCCAAATTTCACCCACTCATAAAACATCCACGTAATTGCAGCAGTAGCAGCTGAAATATGAGTGACCAACATTGCCATTGCTGCATCACCATTGGCCGCTAGTGCTGAACCACCATTAAATCCAAACCATCCAACCCAAAGCATTCCTGCTCCAGTAATAGTCATGGTCATATTGTGTGGCGGCATTGGTTTTTGTGGAAAGCCTTTTCTAGGTCCCAATACAATGGCTGCAACCAGGGCTGCAACACCTGCAGTGATATGAACCACTGTTCCACCAGCAAAATCAAGAAGGCCCATTTGACCAAGCCATCCACCACCCCATACCCAATGAGTAACTGGTGAATAAACAACTATTAACCATATGGTAGAAAATAAAAGAACCGCGGAAAATTTCATTCTTTCAGCAAAACCACCGATAATTAGAGCTGGCGTAATAACTGCAAAAGTCATTTGAAATAAGGCAAATAAACTCTCTGGGATGTCACCGCTTAATGAGCCCTCTGAAACACCTGCGAATAGCAACTTAGAGAAATCACCTAAATAAGCACCTTCGCCACTAAACGCTAAAGAATATCCAAGAATTAACCAAACAATGGAGGCAATTCCTGCAATAGCAAAACATTGCATTAAAACTGATAGGATGTTTTTAGATCTTACAAGGCCACCATAAAATAAAGCTAACCCAGGCAGGGTCATGAACAATACTAATGCAGTCGAGGTAAGAATCCAAGATGTATTTGCACCATCAATACCCTCAGCAAGAACGGTAAAAGGCATTAAAGCCAATAAAGCTAATAATTTTTTCATTGAATTTCTCCTGGATTAAAGTGCGTCTTGATCGGTTTCACCGGTTCTTATACGAACAACTTTTTCTAGGTTGGTCACGAAAATTTTTCCATCTCCGACCTTTCCAGAACTGGCAACACTGCTAATTGCACTGATAACTGAATCCAGTTGATCACTGGATATTGCTATTTCTAACTTAATTTTGGGTAGAAAATCAATTTGATATTCGGCGCCACGATAGAGCTCGGTATGTCCTTTTTGTCGACCAAAACCCTTTACTTCTGTGACAGTTATTCCAGATACTCCAACTTCGGAAAGAGCCTCTCTAACATCATCAAGAATGTGTGGTCTAAGTATTGCTGTAACAAACTTCATAGTTAATCCTCATTTAATAGATTGCTTAAATCTATATTAATATTTACCCATCTTGGGACATGAAGCTGCAATGCTTATTGAATAAATTCTGCATCGTTACAGAAGTTGTGTAATTATAGAAAACTATTGATTATTAATCAAGTTCGGTTTTATTCAATAGATCTTTTCTCTTTGAGGAAGTGTTGAGCTTTGATTGCTCTTCTCTCCAGGTATTAATATTTTTTTGATGACCACTAAGAAGCACATCAGGTACCTTTTGCCCATCAATTTCTTCTGGTCTTGAATACTGAGGATATTCAAGATGACCATCAAAAAAGGAATCTTGAGTCGATTCAGAGTTTCCTAAAACACCTTTCACTTGACGCCCCATTGAATCAATTAAAACCATAGCGGCTAACTCTCCACCGCTGATTACATAGTCTCCAATCGAGACTTCCATATCTACATCTCGATCAATGACTCTTTGGTCAATACCTTCATACCGACCGCACAATAAAGTGATGTTTTCATATTCAAGCAATTCAGAGATAAGACTTTGATCTAATTTCCTACCTTGAGGGGAAAGATAGATAACTCGAGTATTGGGAATTTCCTTTTTGATGGCACCTATACAGTCTCTAATGGGTTGAACCTGCATTACCATACCTGGTCCTCCACCATAAGGTCGATCATCAACATTTCTATATTTATTCTTCGTAAAGTCTCTTAATTGCCATGTATGAATTGATAAAAGAGAATCTTTAATTCCTCGCGCTATTACCCCTTCATCTTTAATAGCTGAAAACATTTCAGGGAAGATTGTAATGACGTCAAATCGCATTAATCAAGCTAATAACTCGACAAGAATCTCATAGTAAATTTCAGATAACCTATCTAAGTCGTCAACCGATACATGCTCATCAATTTTATGAATAGTTGAGTTGATTGGACCCAACTCAACTACTTCTGAATTAAGCATTGGAGCAATAAATCGTCCGTCAGATGTTCCACCAGAGGTAGAAAGTGTTGGTTTGTATTTCTTGATTTTTTGGATTGCATTAGAACAAGCAGAAACCAATTGTCCTTTTTTGGTAAGGAATGGATAACCCGAGTGATTCCATTCAATCTGATAGTCGAGATTATTGTTAGAAATAATTTCCTCAACCCGATTGATTAACTCCTCATGAGTTGTCACGGTAGAGTATCTAAAATTAAATAATATTTCTATAGAATTAGGAATCACATTAGTAGCTCCAGTACCAGAATTGATATTAGATATCTGAAAGCTCGTGGCAGGAAAATAATCATTGCCCTGATCCCAATTCTCTTTAACTAACTGATTGATAGTTTCTGATGCAATATGTATTGGATTCTTTGCCAAATGGGGATAGGCAATATGCCCTTGTTTTCCATTAATCACCAATCTGCCATTTAAAGATCCACGCCTTCCATTTTTAATAACATCGCCAAGTTTTTCAGTTGAAGAAGGTTCTCCGACAAGACAAAAATCAACTGGTTGGTTTTTTGAATTCAAATATTCACAAACTTTAGCAGTACCATTAACAGCCGGTCCTTCTTCGTCAGAGGTGATTAAAAAACCAATGGAGCCTTTATGGTTAGGATAATCAGCAACAAATTTTTCTGTGGCTGTTACCATTGCCGCTAATGAACCTTTCATATCTGCAGCCCCTCTTCCGTAGAGATTGTCATTATGGATTTCTGCAGCAAACGGATCAACCTTCCATGAATTTAAATCCCCTACCGGAACAACATCGGTGTGACCCGCAAAGACAAAAACAGGTGAATCTGTACCCTTTATTGCCCAAAGATTGTCAACATCAGAAAACTTTAAATTTTCAAAACTAAAACCGACATCTGAGAGCCTGTCAGAGATTATCTTTTGACAACCTGCATCCTCAGGTGTCAGAGATTTCTGTTGAATCAGTTGTTTTGCAAGTTGAAGTGTTTTACTCATATTGGGTGAAGTTATTCTACCTTGAATTTAACTAAAGGACTATATTGCACATTAATCGGATCTGAAACAACTTCATAATCGTCTTTTTGTCTTATCGCATTACCCGACTTACTCAATCTAACCACGACCAAACCCTCATTTAGTGATGATAGAGGTATGGATGGCATCACCTCATTATCTTTTGTGAGAACAAGTCTTCCTTTGTAGTCCTTTAATTTAATTTTCTGAATGGCGACTGGCATAGGAGGACCATTTACAGATTTAACATATACCATGAGAAAATCTTTTCCTCTTGTTTCTAAAACTTCTTTTGAGAAATCGATTTCGACTGAAATTGAGGTTGATGGAATCTCTTTACCTGAGACAATCGAATCAAGTTCTTTTAGAATGTCAATTAATATTTGCCTATCTTGATGATTAGCAGGAAGTGCATTTAAAGCCATCTCCCAAGTACTCTTGGCGAGTTCAAATTGCCCGCCATTAACTGCAATTAAGCCTGCTACATACAGAGCATCTGGAGAATTCGGATTGATTTTAAGAGCCTTATCAATGAGTTGCGCAGGTCTTCCCCTAAAATCATTTTCTTGGAATGTTGCAATGGCTGATGCAAGCTCAATCAGTGTGTTTATATTTTCCGAGTCAATCTCATATGCCTTCTCATAAGCTGAAATTGACTCTGCAATTTTTCCTTGCTCAAATAGTGTTAAACCTAAAACTCTCCATGACTCATCATCGTTAGGATTGTCTTGCAAAAATTGTCTAAGCTTTTGCTCACTCTCCTCTAAAGTAGGCGTTTTAGAAATCTCATTTGACTTGGGAACAAAATCAGGAGCCAGTGTTTGATATATTGTTAAGGAAAAAAGACCTAAAAATATCAAAGAGAAATAAACAATGAAGTCAGATTTTGTATCTCTATTCTTCCACTCATTGATTTCTTCAAGGTCAAGAGATAATGCCTCTTCTATTTCAACCTTAGACTTGTCAAAATCTTCTTTGGAAATATTTCCATTAGTGAAATCAGTCTCCAATTCAAGAAGTTTATTTTTTGAGAGTTCTATATTCGACTGATTTGCATCTAATATCTCTGGTTTTTTAGATCTGAAATAAAAGTTTAGAATCCATAATGCAGAAACAATAATTAATATTAAAAACCACCAAATCATGTTCTTGCCTTCATCCGATATCTCCTGTCGAAGGCGGCTAGAATTGCACCAAAGGAAATCAAAATTCCACCTAACCAGATTAGTCTGACCAAAGGCTTGAAATAAATTCTCAAACTCCAAGAATTTTCATTTAATGCCTCACCCAAAGAGACATATATATCTTGATAAAGACTAGGCTCAATTGCTGCCTCAGTCATCGGCATCCCAGATGTGTAAAAACGTTTTTCAGGTTTGAGTATAAAAAGTTTCTCTCCATCTTTTGAAACCTCAATCTTACCTATATTGCCTCCATAATTAGGCCCCGATAAACTTTCCACACCGATAAATTTATAATCGTAATTAGCAACTGTTACGCTGTCATTAAAAGTCATTTCGATGTCTTTTTCTATTCCTAGCTGGGTAGTAACTGTTGCACCTAAAACAAAAACTGCAATTCCAATATGCGCTATGATCATTCCAATAAATGAGCCACTTAGCCTAGCATTATTTCTTATATTTTTAACAACAAGTTGAATTGAGTGGGCCACAATCCAGGCAAAAATTAAAACTGATAATGAGACATAAAGATTTGCGCTAACAAAAAATAAGCTAACGATACCTAAGCCTAATATTAACCACAGAGGTGTGACCATCTTAAAGACCCTGTTTAATAAATCTCCCTTCCATCTAAAGTAAGGGGATATAGCCATCAAAAATAAAGCTGGGAGCATGATTGGGTTAAATACTGCATCAAAATATGGTGCCCCGACAGATATCTTTCCAAGATCCAATGCATCAAGAAGAAGTGGATAAAGCGTGCCTAGAAGAACACTCAATGTGGCTGCAACCATGATAATGTTATTAAGCAATAAAGCGCTCTCACGAGAGACTGATTTAAATTTATTGCTTCCCTCAAATAGGTTTCCTCTCCAAGCGTAAAGAATTAATGATGCGCCTACAACAAAAACAAGAAATAAAAGAATAAATAAACCTCTGCTAGGGTCAGCGGCAAAAGAATGCACCGAGGTTAGGACTCCTGATCTAACCAGAAAGGTGCCCAATAAAGAGAGTGCGAAACCAGAAATAGCCAATAGAACTGTCCAGTGCTTGAAAGCACCCCTCTTTTCACTGACAGAAAGAGAATGTACCAGTGCGGTTGCAATAAGCCATGGCATAAATGAAGCATTTTCTACAGGATCCCAAAACCACCATCCTCCCCAACCAAGCTCATAATATGCCCACCAACTGCCAAGGGTAATACCGAAGGTTAAAAACGCCCATGCAACCAGGGTCCATGGTCTAGACCATCTGAGCCAAGTAGAATCCAACTTACCACGTATGAGAGCTGAAATAGTAAAAGCAAAAGGAACCACCATACCCACATAACCCATGTAGAGCATCGGTGGGTGGATTGCAAGACCAATATCTTGTAGGAGCGGATTTAAATCTCTACCCTCTAAAGGGATAATGGGTAACCTTTCAAAAGGGTTAGATGTAAAAAGTAAGAACAATAAAAACCCAATACTAACGAGACCCATAATGACAAGTATGTGACTTCTAACATCATCAGGAATGTTCTTGGAGAAAATAGAAACGAACAAAGTCCATGAGGAAAGGATTAGAATCCATAGAAGTAAAGACCCTTCATGAGCACCCCAAACACCTGAGATTTTAAAAATTAAAGGCAGTTGAGTATTGGAATTATCAGCAACATATTTCACTGAAAAATCATTAACAATGAAAGCGTATGTCAGAACAATAAAAGATAATAAGACAAGTGAAAACTGACCCCATACTACAGGCCTAGCGATATTGACTAGTGAATAATTTTTAGACATTAAACCCAATGATGGAATTAAGACTTGGATGAGAGCAAATGCAAGTCCAAGGATTAGCGCAAAATGTCCAAACTCAATCATGAAAATGGTTTATTTGTAAAGAAATCTATAATTTTATCTAAGCCGCCATAGCAAATACATGCATTTGCTCTTTCAATTACTACGGGTTTGGCATGATAGGCAACACTGAATCCAGAAAGATTCATCATATCAAGATCATTAGCCCCATCTCCGATTGTCAGTGTTTGACTCAAGTTAAGATTGAGATCTTGGCATAACTCTTTAACAAAATTTGCCTTTTCTGAAGAATTAATAACTCTGCCAGAAGTCTTTCCTGAGAGATGACCATTCTCCACTTCAAGAACATTAGCTCTAGAGAAATCAATGCCAGTATCTTTTGCTAATCGGTCTGTAAAGTAAGTAAAACCTCCTGAAACTAATGCAGTTTTAATGTTTTGGTTATTTAAAAAATTTATCAACAATTCTGCGCCAGGATTAGTTTTAAGACGATCAATGTAGACCTCATTTAATACTGACAAATCTAAACCCTTTAACAAGGCAACTCGTTTTTTGAGTGAACTATTAAAATCCAAAATACCTTGCATTGCTTGCTCAGTAATTTCTGAGACTTGAGCTTTTAAGTTAGCAAAATCAGCTATCTCATCAATGCATTCAATGCTTATCATTGTTGAATCCATATCTGAAACCATTAAACCAATGTCCTCAAAGCGAAAGGATTGGTCAACTAGATTGAAATCTTCGTGATATTTTTCTCTTAATGATTGAAGGTTGACTTTATTTTCAGATGTTAAATTAAATCTGAAATGACCATCATGTTTGATTGACTTGATTTCAAAATCTTTTTCGATCTGATTCGCTATATCAGAGTTATTCGAGTGAAAGATTAATTGATACATTTGATAATCGTTTTTTTGGTGCGGAAGGAGAGACTCGAACTCTCACGTCTTTCGACACTGGAACCTAAATCCAGCGTGTCTACCAATTCCACCACTCCCGCAGGTGACGTTGATTATACCCAATTTACGCTATAATAATAATTTTGAAATGGGATATTTTATGACGATAAATAATGCAGTAAATGCAATGGCAGGTTTTTTTGTTATGCTCTCACTTTTATTAGGAGTTGAAGGCAGTCCAATTTTCCAATCTTCTTATTGGTTATGGTTTACAGCTTTTGTAGGTTTGAATCTTTTCCAATCTTCATTCACTGGATTTTGCCCGGCTGCGATGATATTCAAAGCAATGGGATTAAAAGAAAAATAAATTTAGTTAAACCAATTTAATTTTTCTCTGAGCTTAACCACCTCCCCAACAAAAATTAATGTTGGTGGTTTAATATCATTATTGTCAATAATATCTGGCAGTTCTTTGAGATTAGTTGTATAGACTTTTTGTCTGTCAGTCGTTCCCTTTTCAATGAGAGCTACAGGCATATCTGCTCTCATTCCATGCTTGATTAGTTGTTCTGATAAATGCTTCGCTCCAACAAGCGCCATGTAGAAAACAATAGTTTGTTGTTCAACTGCAAGTTCAGACCATGGAAGATTCATGGTTCCATCTTTTAGATGTCCTGTAACAAACCTACAAGATTGAGAATAATCCCTATGTGTGAGAGGAATTCCGGAATAAGTGGAACAACCAGAAGCTGCTGTTATTCCCGGCACAACCTGAAATGGGACTCCATTCTCTGCTAGGGTTTCAATTTCTTCACCACCTCTTCCAAAAATAAAAGGATCCCCTCCCTTAAGTCTGCAAACTCTCCTGCCCTGCTTTGCGAGGTCAACCAAAAGTTGGTTAATATCTTCTTGTGGAACAGCATGATTATCTCTTTCCTTACCAACAAAAACCAACTCTGCGTCCCTTCTAACTAGATCCATCACTTGAGGTGACACAAGACGATCATACAAAACAATGTCGGCTTGTTGCATCAATCTTAAGGCCTTAAAAGTTAATAAGTCAGGATCACCAGGACCGCCACCAACTAGATAAACCTCACCAATGTCAGCAGGACTCGTATTCCTTAACTCTTCCTCTAGATCTGTTCTTGCTTCATCAACATTGCCAGAGAAAATTTTTTCAGATATTGGACCAGAAAAAACTCGCTCCCAGAATCTTCTTCTATCTTCGATATTATCAAATGTCGATTTAACTCTGTCTCTGAACTCACCAGCAATTTTTGCTAATTGACCATAGGCACCTGGAATAGAACTCTCAAGTTTAGCTCTTAAAAGTCTCATGAGGACAGGTGATGCTCCCTCAGATGAAACAGCAATTTGAATAGGTGATCGATCAATAATTGCCGGTATAAGAAAGGTAGATAATTCAGCAGAATCAACTACATTGACCGGAATACTTTTGGTTTTACACAAATCTGCAATTTCTTTATTCAGGTCTTTTTTATCAGTAGAAGCAATGACCAGGGTTTGTTTTTGGATATCGTCATTTGCATATGCCCTTTCATACAATTTAATTCTTCCATCATTAGCAAGTTTATGGATGCCCTTACAAGATTCTATCGAAATGCAAGTGACATTCGCTTGGGCTCTTAGGAGGATCTTAATCTTTCTAAGAGCAATATCACCCCCACCGATGATAAGACAATCCGAGTTTTGAAGATTTAAAAATATTGGAAGGTGCTTCATTAGAACTAATAACCAAAAATCAACTGAGTATTATAATGTCTTTTTGAACATCATTACCCACAGCATGCATAGCATTAACCACTTTACCTGCCCATTTGAACATATTATTCTTCGTGGCAAGTCTCATTGCAGTCAAAGTTCAAAAGATTGTGTGGCTGAGAAAGAATTTGGAGCATGTATAAATAAAAAAGCCTCAGATAATTGTCAAGCTTTATATCTGGAGATAAGGAAGAACTCAAAATTTTTACTCAAGAATCACAGCGGAGAAGCATTATCAGTTGGCCAACAAAATAAAATCAAGATGGGCGGTTTAATCGCAATTAATGAGATTATAAATAAGGAAACCGCAGAAGAAGTATCTGACATATTCCAACTGTTACAACAAGTCAAAGAAGAATATAAAAATTATTCGAATCTTCCCTTTAATATTATCTTACCTAAAATATCTAAATATAAATATCGACAAAGAAGTTAGCCAAGCATCTGCCTAACTAATGGCACAGTAATGCCTCTTTTTTTCTCTAATGAAAAGGTATCAAGTTTATCAATTATTTCAACAATCTTTTTTAGGTCACGGGTTTGATTTTTGATTAGATAATCAATAACTCTTTGATCAACTTTTAATGATTTATTATTAAGCTTTCTCTTGATAACATGTTGAATTTCATCATCATCTAGTCGATTTAATGAATAAGTATTTGCAAGTGATAATCTTGTTTTCAGATCATTAAATACTGAAAGCCCTTCTGGTTTTACTCTCGAAGAAAAGACAATCATCTGATTAGTTGAATGTAGTTTGTTAATTAGATCAAAAATGTATTTTTCGTTGTCTTGATTACATTGATCAATATTATCAAGCGCAATAATTTGAAAATCACTAATGAGTTCAAAAATATCTGGAGATACATCATCATTTAAATCAATATATACCGATTTTTGGTCTAGCTTGAGACCTTCAATTATCACTCCCTGTAGAAGATGGGATTTTCCAAAACCCTTATCTCCATAGACAAAAATGTTTGCAGTAGCTTTGCCCTTAATCAAAGTGAGAATATTAGCAACTAATTCTTGATTCTTTTCGCCAGAAAAATCATCTAGGATAAAGCTTGCATTAATAGAGAATGGAAGGCCCAGTTGATTCACTTTCTCTTCTCATTATAAAAGACCTGTTTTGTCCAAATCCAAATATAGTCTGCACCGCTAAGAATGGTAGAGGTCGCTACACTAATAAGTGCAATCATTCTCCAGTCATTAAGTTCTGGATATATTTCATTAAGAACTAAAAATATCACTAAAGATATTTGGAGAGCTGTATTGAATTTTGACAAATTTGAAGGGTTTAACAACTCATTTTTTTCACTAGAAGGCTCCATAAAATAACCAACCGTCCCTGAAACAATCATCAAATCCCTTAAGAAGACCAGTGACAAGAACCACAGAGGAATTAGATCAATTAAGAATAAAGCTATAAAACTTCCTACGAGTAAAAGCTTGTCCGCCATAGGATCAAGAATTGAACCAAGTCTTGTTTGCAGGTTAAAACGTTTTGCAATCCAACCGTCAAGACCATCAGTCAAGCCAGCTAGAAAAAAAAGTATTAATGCAAAATAAAAGTCATGATTTAACAATGCAATCACAACGGGCACTGTTAAAATAATACGTAAAATTGTTAGTGCATTTGGAAGGGAAGCAAAAACCATTAACCTTTAAAAAACTGACTTTAAATACTTCATTCGATTATACGGAAATTATCTATGTCTGGATTGACTTACCAAGACTCTGGTGTTGATATCACCAAAGGCAATGAACTAATAGATGAAATAAAGCCTATTGCTAAAAAAACCTTCAGAGATGAAGTGGTAACTGGTCTTGGTGGTTTCGGAGCACTTTTTGAACTTCCTTTAGGTAAGTATAAAAATCCAGTGCTTGTATCAGGAACGGATGGGGTGGGCACTAAATTAAAAGTTGCTGAAATGCTTAACAAGCACGACACCATTGGTATTGATCTTGTTGCTATGTGCGTTAATGATCTTATTGTCCAGGGTGCAGAACCTTTATTTTTTCTGGACTATTATGCGACAGGAAAGTTAGACAATTCCATTGCTAAATCGGTTATTGAAGGAATTGCAGAGGGCTGTATTCAGTCCGGGTGTGCCTTAATTGGAGGTGAAACCGCAGAAATGCCTGGGCTTTATTCTGGATCAGATTATGATTTAGCTGGATTCTGTGTTGGAATTGTAGAAAAAGACAAAGTGATTGACGGATCAAGCGTTGCTGCAGGAGACCATCTTGTCGCTATAGGATCAAGCGGTCCTCACTCGAACGGTTACTCTCTAATTCGTAAGGTTTTAGAAAAATCTTCTGCAGATGATGAAGTTCTTAATCGTTTAATAGAGCCTACAAGAATTTATGTCAAATCAATTCTATCTTTAATCTCGAAATTTAATATCAAAGCCATCTCACATATCACAGGTGGAGGTTTGATAGAAAATATACCCAGAGTTCTTCCAAAAAATTTAGCTGCCAATATTGATGCCATGAGTTGGTCAATGCCTGATGTTTTTCAATGGCTTCAGACTAATGGAAAAATTGAACAAAAAGAAATGTATCGTGTATTTAATTGTGGAGTTGGAATGGTATTAGCTGTTTCAAGAAATGATAGTCAAAGTATCATTGACCATCTGAATAATTTAGGTGAGACTGCATGGCTTATTGGGGATGTTTCTCCAAAAGTTGGCGAATCAGTCAATATCTAACTTATGATAGGGGTTGTTCTGATTTCAGGAAGTGGCTCCAATCTTCAATCGCTTATTGATCATTCGAAAAACATCAACCTTAAAATTTCTTGTGTCATTTCGAATAACCCAAATGCCTATGGTTTAGAAAGAGCTAAAAAAGCCAATATTGAAACCAAAATACTTGATCACAATGAGTTCTCTTCCAGAGAAAGTTATGATAATTCACTTAAAGAAATAATCGATAAAATTAATCCTGAAGTTATTATTCTTGCTGGTTTTATGAGAATATTAACAGCAAATTTTGTCAATCACTTTCTTGGTAAAGTTCTTAACATCCACCCCTCTCTACTCCCCAAATACCCTGGACTTCACACCCATCAGAGAGCGCTTGATGCTGGAGATAAAGTTCATGGAGTGAGCGTTCATTTTGTTACACCAGAACTTGATGGTGGTCCAATCATTGCACAAAAACAGATCGAAGTTTATTCACGTGATGATGCAAACTCCCTTGCAAAAAGACTCCTAAGGGAGGAACATATAATTTATCCAAAAGTTGTCCAATGGTTTACTGAGGGTAGATTGACTCTCAAAGATAATGAGGCGTACCTGGATAAAAAATTAATATGTTTAGACTAACTATTTTTCTTATATCAATTCTTCTGCATTTTAATTTATTTGCATTTGAAGAATTTAAAGCAGGTTATGGAATGTACCTTTCAGGTATTAAAGTTGCCGAAGAAACAAGAATATTAAAAAAAGATAAAACTATTTATATCTATTCATCTTCAGCCAAGACTTCTGATCTTGGGAAACTTTTTGGCGATAAGAAAATTACTTCTAAATCTATCATTAACTATGGAAATGAATTTATTGACCTGGAGAGTTTTATTTCCAAAGAGACTGAAAAGAATAAACCTGATGAAAATATTAGAGTTGCCTTTAAGAAACACGGAAAGTTGATTGTTTCTTCTCAAAGAAATAAACAAAAAAGCACTGAAACATTTGAACTAGATCTACAGCCTTTAGATCCTTTATCCTCTACTTTAATTCTCTCAGAGAATCTAAAAGATGGCATTAATTTTTCTGAGAAAAAATATCTCTATGCAGATGGCAAGAAAAATAGAATTATTTCCATTGAACGACTTGAGAATCTGGTTATGAAGTTCCAAGAAAAAGACTACAAAGTAATCCCATTGAAGTTTTCTAATGATCAATACTCAGTTGTTGCTTTCTTTGCGCCCAGTCTTAAATATGTTCCAATTAAGATAGAAAAACAAACCAAGAATAAAAAGTTTTCGTATAGGTTAGAAAATCTAGAGTTTTACAAATAATCTTTTAAAAATTTTCCAGTGTAAGAGTCTGAATTTTTAGAGACTTCCTCTGGAGTTCCCTTTGCAATAATTTCACCACCCTTATTCCCTCCTTCCGGACCAAGATCAACTATCCAATCAGCGGTTTTTATGACATCAAGATTATGCTCAATAATTACTATGGTATTTCCTCTATCACGTAACTCTCGAATCACTCTAAGAAGTTGATTAATATCATGAAAATGTAGTCCTGTTGTTGGTTCATCTAGAATATAAAGAGTATTTCCTGTATCCGATTTAGCAAGCTCTTTTGCAAGTTTCACTCTTTGTGCCTCACCGCCAGACAATGTTGTGGCATTTTGACCCAATGTAATATATGAAAGACCTACATCAAGAAGCGTTTTGAGAATTTGTCTTATTTTTGGAATGGCTTCAAAAAATTCATAGGCATCCTCTATAGTCATTTGAAGAACATCTGAAATTGATTTACCTTTATATTGAACCTCTAGAGTTTCTCGGTTGTATCGATGACCCTCACAGACATCGCAGGGGACATAGACGTCAGGGAGAAAATGCATCTCAACCTTAATTAATCCATCGCCTCGACAGGCCTCGCATCTTCCACCTTTAACATTAAAACTAAATCTTCCCGATTTGTACCCTCTTGATCGTGCTTCTAAAGTTTGAGAAAACAAATCTCTAATGTGAGAGAAAACACCGGTATAAGTAGCAGGGTTCGATCTTGGAGTTCGACCAATTGGGCTTTGATCGATATTAATGACCTTATCAAACTTTTCTAAACCTGAAATACTCTCATAGGGAGAGGGATCTGTTTGAGCTTTATTTAAATCTCTGGCAGCAATTTGATAAAGAGTATTATTTATCAAGGTTGATTTACCTGAACCTGATACTCCTGTTACACAAGTTAAAAGACCAATTGGAATTTCAAGATTCACAGAATTGAGATTGTTGCCTTTTGCTCCATATAGTAACAGCCATTCCTTTGGAGTATTTCTTTGATTGGGAATATCAATTCTTAACTCACCATTTAAATATTTTCCCGTGTATGAATTTTTAGTAGATAAAATTAAATCTAAATCACCTGAAGCAATAACCTCACCTCCATGAACACCTGCATTAGGTCCAATATCAATAATATGATCTGCTTGCCTTATAGCGTCTTCATCATGCTCAACAACAATAACTGTATTTCCGATATCTCTGAGATAAAGAAGAGTATTAAGCAGTTTTTGATTGTCTCTTTGGTGAAGACCTATTGACGGCTCATCAAGAACATAAAGAACTCCCATCAATCCCGCTCCAATCTGACTGGCAAGTCTTATTCTTTGAGACTCTCCTCCAGATAATGTATTGGCTTTTCTGTTTAAACTTAAATAATCAAGACCGACATTAATCAAAAATTCTAATCTTTGCTTGATTTCTTTAAGAATCTTGTCTGCAATTTTAAGCTTTGCTCCTTCAATTTGAAGCGATGACACAAAATCATATAAATTTTCAATAGACAGTTTTGTAAGGTCAGAGAGATTTGAGTCTTCTATAAATACATTTCTCGCTGATTCATTAAGCCTCTCTCCATTGCATAATGCACAATCTTTGCTAACTATAAACTTTGACAAATCCTCTCTTACAGACTTAATCTCTGACTCTTCATAGCGTCTCATCATTCTAGGAATTACGCCTTCAAAAGGTTTAGCTTTGCTTTTCCAACCCCTTCTTCCTTTGACATGTGAAAAATCAATAACCTCATCACCAGAACCGTAAAGAATAATTTGTTTTTGTTGGTCGGTTAACTCCTCAAATGGTGTTTCAATATCAAACTGATAATGCTGGGATAGCGTGAAAAGCAATTGATAAAAATAAGCATTAGCTCGTCCCCATCCATGAATTGCTCCATCAGCTAAGGATAGTTCTGGGTGAGATACAACTTTATCAGCGTCAAACATATCTTTGACACCAAGGCCGTCACATGCAGGGCAAGCCCCAACTGGATTATTGAATGAAAAAAGTCTTGGCTCCATTTCTTGAAGAGAATAGCCACATTCAACACAAGAAAACTTTGCTGAGAAGATTTTTTCGTTCCAAGAAGCAGGGTCAGTCATAGAAGCAACTTTTACAATTCCTGAAGAAAGGTTTAAAGCTGTTTCAATTGACTCTGTAAGTCTAGATGAAATATCTTCTCTAATCTTGAGGCGGTCGATAACAATTTCAATCGTATGGAAAACCTTGCCATCCAGGTCTTCCATTTCATCTAGCATTAGAATTTCACCATCTACTCGAGCTCTCAAAAAACCTTGATGTGAAAGTTCAGTTAAAAGTTTCTGGTGGCTTCCTTTTCTGTTCTGAACGATAGGCGCAAGGATCATAATTTTCTCATCGATAGGAAGCTTAAGAACGGCATCCACCATCTGGGAGATGGTTTGGGAATCTAACTCAATTTGATGCTCTGGACATCTCGGTGAGCCAATTCTTGCAAATAGCAACCTTAGATAATCATATATCTCGGTCGTGGTTCCAACAGTCGATCTAGGGTTATGAGAAGTAGCCTTTTGCTCAATCGATATTGCTGGAGAAAGGCCATCAATATGTTCAACATCGGGCTTTTCCATTAGAGACAGAAATTGCCTTGCATATACCGATAAAGATTCCACATACCTTCTCTGACCCTCGGCATAAATAGTATCAAAAGCAAGTGATGATTTACCTGAACCTGAAAGCCCAGTTATAACTACAAATTTATTTCTTGGGATGTCCACATCAATGTTCTTAAGATTGTGAACCTTAGCACCTCTTATAGAAATTTTTTTAACCGAGTCTTCCACTGTTTTTACGCTGGACAAATAGTCAATTATAACTATCAATCATAGTAAAATCTTTTCTTATTTATTAAGTTGTTATGAAAACTTACAGAAGAATTCTTTTGAAGATTAGCGGTGAAGCTCTCTCTTCAAAAAATAATTCAATTGACCCCCAGGTTACTCAAAAAGTCTCTCAAATTGTTAGTTCTGTTCTTGCTCAAAATATCGAAATAGGAATAGTAGTTGGTGGAGGAAATATATATCGTGGTGCTGCCCTTCAAGAGTCTGGAATGAATAGAGTGGTTGGTGATCATATTGGTATGCTTGCAACTGTAATGAATGCGCTTGCTCTAAATGATACCTTTAAAAGAAATGGTATCAATTCACTAGTGATGTCTGGCTTTGAAATTGGCGGTGGTGTTTGTCAAAATTTTGATCATAATCAAGCCAAAGAAAACTTATCAAATAAGCAAGTCTTAATTTTCTGCGCAGGCACTGGAAATCCTTGTTTTACTACTGATACGGGAGCAGTTCTAAGAGGTATAGAAATTGAAGCAGATATTATTTTTAAAGCCACTAAAGTTGATGGGATCTATACAGATGATCCAATCAAAAATCCCAAGGCAACTAAATACACTTCTCTTACATTTGAAGAGGCGATAAAAAATGATTTAAAAATTATGGATACAGCCGCATTTGCACTCTGTAAAGAGCATAACATTGATATTTGTGTTTTTAGTATGCTTGAAGATGAGGATACTTTAAGTAAAATCCTTCAAGGTCAAGAATTGGGAACAATAGTAAGGAATTAATATGTTAGATGAAATTATTAGTGATGCAAAATCCAGAATGGATAAAACTGTTGAAAGTTTAGAAAACGCATTTACAAAAATACGTGCTGGACGTGCACACCCCAGTTTGCTTGATCAAGTTCATGTGGAGTATTACGGTTCTCAAGTTCCCATATCTCAGGTTTCCAATGTTGTGGCAGAAGACTCGCGCACGCTTAAAGTTTCTCCCTGGGAAAAAGAGATGGTGGCACCGATTGAAAAAGCCATTATGACATCAGATTTAGGCCTTAATCCTCAATCTGCTGGAGAAGTTATTCGCATTCCACTTCCACCTCTTACCGAAGAGAGAAGAAAAGATTTAGTTAGGGTGGTCAAGGACGAAGCTGAACAATCCAAAGTTGCAATAAGAAACATTAGAAGAGATGCAAATTCGGACTTTAAGGAACTCTTGAAAGAAAAAGAAATTTCGGAAGATGAGGCGAGACAATCAGAAGATGAAATCCAAAAAATTACTGACTCTCATATAGCTCTTATTGATGAAAAACTCAAAGATAAGGAAA
>Ga0181575_10001208_pt1 | contig 18671 bp, 10 predicted proteins | sample 101ome_23_FD_145599 | JGI IMG/M metagenome (GOLD analysis project Ga0181575, IMG submission 145599) | Coastal salt marsh microbial communities from the Groves Creek Marsh, Skidaway Island, Georgia - 101411CT metaG (spades assembly) | ecosystem: Environmental > Aquatic > Marine > Intertidal zone... | reverse complement strand
GACTCGCATGGCGCGCATGCGTGCGTGAAAGACGACGACGACGACGACAGGTGCGCGTGCTGAGGTCTGAAGTTGTTTGCGTTCTGTTTCTACCCGCCTCTTCTATCCATTGAAATTGACAACGCGTTACAAATATTCAATATAGTGATGTCACGGCGCGGTGTTTAGTCGAACGACGCAATCGTACACCTCGGCACCGAGACGCTTGGCGTTGATTTCGCTCTTCACCATGGCGAGGGTGAGAACGTCGACGCCGGTGGACATGTAGGACGCGGCGTTCCAGTTGGATTCGAGCGAGCGACCCATTCCGTCTAAAACGACCAACCAGTCTTCGTTCGCGGTGTTCGCGCCTCTGACGTAGGATTCGAGCTCGGTGGACACTCGAGTAAAGTCGAGGAGTGTGGATGTGGCGCCAGAAGGAAGACAGGTGATTCGACCGGCGTCGACGAGGGAGCGGAGGTCAGCGTCGGATTTAGCGCAGTTTGAGACGAACCGACTCAACTCGTCGTAAGTGATGTCATTCAGCGCCGCCGTGCTGTTTGCCACGAGCGCCACGGACGTATCCGCGGAATTTGAGGATAAATATCGCGCCAGGAGCACCATGCCCATGGTGTCTGCCCCGGCGTTGTCGCAGAAAATCAACACTCTCTTCCAAGGCGCGTCATGGAGACGAGCGTCGATTTGCTCAAAGCTATCGAATTTCCAACCAGTCGACGGTCTCAAAACTTTCTCTTGAGCCTTGGCGAACGTCGCAAAGAGTTGACTCGCGTCCAAGTTGAATCGTTTACTCTCCTCCGGAAAGTCGCACTGGGCTTGCTCTTCGTCGCAAAACGCGACGTTTTGCACTGCCGCCGCCGCGCCCGCGTCAAACAAGTTACCCGCGAGCGCCGCCTCCACGACAAGCTTGAGTTTTGCCCGTGAATCAGCCGCATTATCGATCGCCTTACACATCTCTGGATACAACGCCAAGCAAATCTCATTCTCATTGCTCTTTAAACCCAGAAACATATCCTCCAATCCGCAGGATCGCAACAGGCGTTCCTTCTCCTCAACCATATCCATCAGCGTATCTCCCTTACCGCTCGTGCTCGCCACCCCGGTATCGCTCTCAATCGCCGCCAACAAGTACTCCTCGTAAAGCTTTTCGAATACCCGGTACTTATCCGTGTATCCAGCGTCAGCGTTCAGAAACGTGCGCGTACGCTCCGCGTTGGCCACGTGACTAGGAAACTGTCCAAGCAAAAGCTCAACCCACGCCGCCCTGGCGTCGCGCGACGTCTCGCACGCGTCGCACACTCCAGGAGACACGTGTGAGTACGTCCTTTCACCGCTCAGTAGCGGTAACGCCGCTGTTTTAGGCGAAGAATCGGCGTCGACAGTCGTGTTCAGAGCGAACCGCGTTATCCGTCTCTCGGCTAGGTCGAGACGCTGGCGACGCTCAGAGCGGCGGTCGACGCGCGAGGCGATAGACGGGGCGAATGCTTGCCATGTCTGCGCGCGCATGATGGTGGTGGTGGTCGTCGTGCGTCCGGGCGGACGAGTGGTCGTCTCGACTGGGTGTGAGGGTGGTGTAGGTGGCTTGGCGTGAGGGTGGTGTAGGCTTGGCCTGTTTTACAAATGGTACAGTCATTGTTGTGTGCATGGATCGACGATTCAACCTATTCGAGCGCGCCGATGACGGAGTGAATCACTACGCGCTTCAAAGTAATGGCGAGAATGGCTGCAACGAGCGCCCAAGCGGTGTTATCGAGCTGGCGTTTGGTCTTGGCGAGCTCCTCCGCTCGCGTCGACTGACGCCTCTCGCGCTCCTCACGTCTCGCAGTTTGTCTCTCCTCTTGTCGTCGAAGAACGACGTCGGGGGTGACGGGTCGAGGGGATTCATCCAAAACGACGGGTCGCTCGGTGCGTTCGGCGTTCGACGCCGTTTCGGTGGATGGTGCGAATTCTTCCGAGCGCAACGGCGCCGGGACGGCGATGGGTTGCTCGGCTACCAAATGTTCGCCTCTCGGCGTCGGTGAGCGCATTTCCGCGCGCGTCGAATGCATTCGACGTTCATTCGAAACATCTGCAACGTTCACCTCTGAGCGAGCCTCTTCTGCGCTCACCGTCGCCGTGTTCGATCCTGAAGGCCTCGCTTCGTTGGCGTCCTTTTCAGATTTGAGTTCCCTCTCCATGACGCGATCCATTCTGGCCAACATTCCAGCGTGCACGCTCGCACTGAGGGCGCGTCTCTCGTCGTTACCGTGCGTGAACGTCGGTTCAGTCGCTCTCCAGCTCTTCTCCGCCAGTTCTCTGCGAACTTCATCGCTCCAATCCAACGAACCGACGGCGCCTTCCGGTGGCGTCGGAAAGAAGGCTCGTATCGCCGTCAACGCCGCCCGGATCGACCAGCTCGGCTGCCACTGCTTTGGATGATGCTGCGAAATGCTCAAACAGATCTTCGTGTTCGTCTCAAACCGCCCGTTGGCCGTCAACAGCATGAAACTCGGCGGTTTGAACGGATACTCTGGCGGAAGAATGATTCTCCCGTGATAGATCCCGCGCTCGAACGCCGTCCCGGGCGGTCCAAACACCGCAAAGTGCCACTCAAAAATGTCCTCCTCGGACGCCCGCGCGATGAAGGGATTATCCAAATCTCTCTCCGCCTCTCTCAACTCTCGCATCTCGCGCAGAATGCGTTTCACAGATGGTGAAGACGCATTAAATGACACCGCTGGTGCTGGTGCGCTTCCCGTCGTCGTTTCACCGCCGCCGGCGTCCCCGGCTGCGTCATCGATCGCACCCCCGACCGTCGTCGTCGTCGTCGTCGTTGTCATCGTCGTCTCGCGCGCGTCGCCTTCCCCCGAACCGTCTTCGTGGCGATGCATCGTCGGCGTCAAGGAATGGTGTCGTCTTCGTCACACCGTGACTCCGAGACCGAGACGACAAAAACCTTTCACGCGTCGGTCGACGTCTCGCGATGCCCGCCTCTGACGACGACGCCGGCGCTCCCGCTGGGACACACCCGTCCGCGCCCCCACCATTTGCCGTCGGGGACATCGTCCGTGGAAAGACGCGTTCCGTGCGCGGTTTCGGTGTCTTTGTGCGCATCGATGGGTGGTCCCGAGACGGTCTCGTGCACCGCGATAACGTCGGTGGGGAGGCGACGTTCGGCCGCGATGACGACGAGGAGTCGATCCAGCACGCGTTGGAGTACTTTTTTCCCGTCGGGAGCGCGGTGTGGGCCAAGGTGGTGCGGATGCGGGAGGATGAGCGGCGTCGTGGAGAGTGGCTAGTGAGTTTGGATGCGAGCGTCGTTGACCAGGAGACTGGGATAGATTTGGACCCGATCGGGGCGAAGATGGATGCGAAAAAGTTTGTGGATCGGCGCGGGGATCGGCGAGATGGACCGAGGTTCAGTGGTGATGGGCGAGATGGCGACAGGGAACGCGATGGACCGCCAGTGTCGCATCCAGAGTTGCATAAAGTGTATAAAGCGCGAGTGGCGCGCATCAAAGCGGTGGGCGTATTTGTGGATATTAAAGGGTTTCGACGCGGTGGGCTCGTGCATAGGACGCAGATTTCGCAGTATTTGGACGTCCCGAGAGATACAGAAGATGAAGAAAAAGAGGCGATAATCTCTGGGATTGTCGCGGAGGGAGACGAAGTGTACGTGAAAGTGGTGGATGTCGAAAAAGTGGACGGAGCGCCGCCGCGAGTGAGTTTGTCGATGAAGAGCGTCGATCAAGGGAACGGTGAGGATCTTGATCCGAATAATTTGAGCTACGACCCGCCGTTTAGAGGCGGAGGGCGGGGTGAGCAGAGCTATCGACCCGTCGGTGCAGACGCCGGGGAGAAGGTGAACGCGGGAGCCATCAAATGGGGACATCACGCGGGCGACGTTAAACAGTACGGAAGCGGCGGTAAGAGCTACGATCTGTTACTCGATGACGACGTCGACGGCGACCTCGAGGAAGGCGAAGCTCAGGGTGGGGGTGCGGCGGGCATGAAATTCGGATCGAGTGATTTTGTGTCGAGGCTTCGCGCGACGGGAGGTTCGCCAACGGAGCTTCGCGATCGCACAAGAGATGACAAGCGCAGAAAGGAGAAGAAGGAAAAGAAGGAAAAGAAGAGCAAGAGACGCAAAAAGTACTCGAGTAGAAAACGTAACAGACGCGATTACTCGAGCGATTCGAGTTCGTACAGTCGATCGCGCAGTCGCTCTCCTAGACGAAGACACCGCGATTACGATTAATATAAATGTCTGTCGTTAATAAATTGAATCATAGTTCCTTCTTCTTCTTGTTTGACGACGACGACGACTTGGTTTTCTTCTTCTTCTTTTGTTTCTTCGGCTTCACCGCGACGTCTTCCTCTTTCGCAGAGTCGTCATCGCCGTCGTCTTCAGTCTTTGCTTCATTCTCCTCGATTGTATTTTCATCCTCTTCGGTGAAATCAACCGAATCGTCGCACTCTGGACTCACCGTGCGACACAAAAACTCCTCCACGTTCCCGGAATCCACTCTATCCTCATACACCGCGCTCTGCAACGCATCCTCAGTCTCTTCAATCAATCGGGCGCAATACCCGGTGATATCCGCGCGCATCGCTTTCGCTCGAGGACCTATTATTTTCTGGCCGCTGTTTCGTTTCGGTACCCGCCAAATCCCCCGTGCTTCATCCAGTTGCAACGTCTTCACCGACCCCGCGTCGTCGTCGCACACCCCTTCCAGAATTTCGATGAAACGAAGCTCGGATACTTTATACGAGATGCGTTTCCCGTACCGCTTCCCGGATGAGTCCAACCGTCCGCGCATGTCGACGACTTTTTGCGACGCGTGTTCGGAATCTTGTGAGAGCTTTTTGGAGAGTTCCTTGGCGACGGCTCGACACGCGCTGCATTTACCTTCGATGGCGTTCGCGTAGGGCATCGCCGCGATTCCGAAGATGATGAGAAGGATCGATGCGCTGCGCGCGAATCGCGACGCTGACGCGCGCCGCATGGTTACAAGCGCGTGGTACACTGACGTTTTGTGTGGACTTGGATTACGTGGGTGACACCGCCGACGGGTTGGCGCGCACGGATGACTTAGAATCGCGATCGGGCGCGATGCGCAGAGTGAGTATTATAGAGGAATACAATTGGTTTCTATGATTCGTCTGCGCTTGGTTTTTTACAATTCGTTGGTGTCGGAGCGCGAGACAGGGTGACTAATATTGTGCGCAATACATTTTTTCGTAGCGGCAGCGAACCGCGCGAGCGGGCGTGCCAATCGCTCAGACTGCGATGAGTTTCACCCGCGATTGTCAGCTTCTTGTCGCTTTTTTAGCGCTTGCCGCGCGCGGAATTGCCGTTGGAGTTTAACGACGACGAGGAATACGCTCATCGAAATCGGCTTGCCATCGGCGCCATAAATCTCTTTGTCTTCATCTTCTTGCGCGAGTTCTATCTCGCGCAAGCTCAAACCGAGATCTTCTTCTGCAGGTTCAGAGAGTTGGCGAACGATAGCGGCGCGTCGACGAACCTTCCTTTGAAGTTTGAGCAAGGATGAACGCTTCGCAGAGCGCTTATCCGCCTCGAGCTCCATGCGCACTTCGCGCGGGAGATAATTCACATCGACGCCCATAGCCTTGGCTGTGAGAGCCTGAATGAGATCGGTGTAGTGGATAAATTTTGAACCGGCTTGCAAATTCAACGCGCGCACAAAGGTCAGCATGGTGAGATCCGTTACCCGTTTGCCATTGAGACCGAGCGGTGGCTTTGTCAATAAAATGGTGTTTCGAACATCCTCGATGGCGATGAAACCGGTGAGATCGGGGTCAAATTTTTTCCACACTTGTCGGAAGTTTTTGACGTGCTGGGGCTTGACTTGTTGATTCTCTTCTTCTTTTCGACTCATCGCGTAGTTGTCGAGAACAACGGCGACGAGAAGGTTCAAAATGACGAACGAGGACAAGGAGACAAAGCTCACAAAGTACGCCCAAGCGCCGTAGGTTCCGCAGCATTCGCCGAGCAAGCAGTCTGCATCTTTACTGCAGTTTTCCTGATTCATGCAGTCATACATGATCTCTTGCCAGCCTTCTCCAGTCATACATCGGAAGAGCGTCACCAGGGCGTTGCCAACCGTCCTGAAATTCGTCTGACGGTTGAGTGCTTCTCCAAAAGCTATGCGTCCAAATACTTGGACGCCGAGGATAGCGTATACGTAGAGCATCAGAGACAACAATAGCGCGACGTTTCCAAGAGCTGGAATGGTGAGCATCAATGTTTGAAACAAAGTGTTCAACGCCTTCCACTTCCGTACCATTCGGAACGCGCGGCAAATACGCATGGCGCGAAACGCGCTCGAACCCGTACCAGAAGAGAAAATCGCTCCAGCGATGGAGAAGATTACGATAACGAAGTCGAAGGTGTTCCAACTCGAGCTGAAATAATTCGATGGGTAAAATGCACCGAGCTTCAGAACAGCTTCCAGGGTAAATATGGCGGTGAAAACGTAGTTCAGAATCTCGAGCACGTTCTCCTTGGCTTCAGAGTCGGAATCCGTTTCGAGCATCAAAATGATGGTGTTGAAAATAATGCACGCCATGATGACTTTATCAAAGGCCTGATGGGTGACGAAGGACAACAGCTTCTTACGCCAGGACTCTTTTGGCTTCTTCATGAAGAATGATCCACTTGGCGCAAACTGTCGCTTTCTTTGCTGGGCGACCCACTTTGCTTGCGATTCGCTCATAATCGTGCGAGACATGGAAGTCGTCGATAACTTCAAAAAGTTATCAATGACGATACCGATGCACATGTTCAGTAAGAAAAAGTTCGACAGGACGATAAATACGATGAAATACCACGCCGCGATGTCTGTTCCTGCAGCATCTACAGCGTTGAACATTGTCACCGTCCAACCTTCGCCCGACGTTGTCTCAAACAGGGTGAGCATGGCTCTTGGGAAGCTATCGAAATTACTGTCTGCACTCGACCATTCTCGAGCCACATAAGTCGTAGACAAAAAGGTTCCTGTGCAATCTAACTCAATAGACTTGCTGCTATCGTTGCATGTGGATGTTATAACATCCCACGTGCGCGAGAGAGTGACATTTGTCCACGAGTCGACGCAATCAACTTGCGTCAAGACTTCTGGGTCAGAGCAAGTCTTGAATTTTCCCATGAATAAGGACATCCCAGCGATGGCAAAGATGAGCCAAACAATCATTGAGACGATGAGTACGTACGCCAGACTTGGTAAGGACGCTAGAATAGCGTTGATCACCACCTTGAGTCCTTGAACGCGGCCAAGGAGTCGCAACGGTCGTAAAACGCGCAACGTTCGGAGCGCCCGAACCCAGCTCAAACTAGTTCCCGAACCGAGGCAAATCCCTAAGATACACACGACTACAATCGCCCCATCCAAAGCATTCCATGGATTCTTCATGTAAGAGTGTTTATCTTTGTTGTACATTCCAAGTGCAATCCATTTGAGCACTAATTCGAGCGCAAATATGGACGTGAACACATAGTCAGCGATGTCCATTCGCCGCGCAAATGATCGATCTTCGATCGCTTTTGGAGTTTCAAAAGCCATGGTTATACTCGACGCTATGATGATCAACAGAATAAAGTAATCAAAGAGTCTATCATCGACTACCTTGAAGCAGAACTGTCTGAATCGGTTGTGTGCAGGGAGCGTGCCAAACACACTTTTGCCGGTGAACTTTTCGAGTGGAATCGGACTGGCAGCACCAGATCTCGACTTTGCTTCGAGAAGCCGTGCGGGATTCAGGGTGACATCGTTTGCGACCGCCTCCTCCATTGTCTGTTTCACTCTTTGGAGACGTAGGTCTTCTGCTCTAGCCGCGTCTTTCCTTCGTTCTCTCTTGAGCAACTCATCGGCTAGCCTTGCAAACTTTTGCGCCACCGGAGTTGCTTCCTTCATGCTTCCATTCGAACTGACCGACGCGCGACTTTGCACGCTATCTTGCTTTGACAACGCGCTACCCATCATGCCAAACAAGTTTCGTTTGCGTTCCATCTTACTCTCCTCAATAGCTTCCGTGAGAGTGTCTTTTCGGTTGTCAAAGTTGCTCAACAGAATCGCAATGAGGGAGTTCAAGATGATGAAATCTCCGAACACGAGAACAATCACGAAGTACACAATGGCGGCAGTCGCTGTGGTGTACATTGTGTCATACATGACCAGGGGCCAATCTTCATGAGTGATCACCTGGACTACGGTGATCAAGGCGGTATTGAAATTGTCAAAGTGAGATCTTGGAGTCTCGTCAAGCTCGCAGTAGCGCCCGCCAAAGAGTTGCATCCCTATCAGTGCAAAAATGACGACGAATAAACAGAGAATGACGACGAAACTTCGCAAATCTTTAATAGTTTTCCACATGGTCGAGAGAGTACTTTGCAGAGATTTCCAGCTTCGAATGAGCTTTAGAATTCTCAAAATTCGGAAAGTACGGAGCACCGTGAAGCGAGACGTCCCGATACCGTTCAGTCCCAGCTCGATTACCGAGATAATGACAATCGCTGCATCCAACCAATTCATTCTGTCTTCCACATATCCCCGTAGCCCCAGACCCGCGAGTTTTAGCACCATTTCAAGCATGAAGATGATGGTGAAAATAAGATTGAAAATTTCGAGGACTTCAGAGTACTTGTCCGACATGCCATCATACTCCATAGCAAGGCACAATGTATTGGCGACAATGCTCGCGGTGATCAGTGTAAAGAACAGATCAGACTCGACGAACATCTTTGCCAGAGATTGAGTACGATCCTTGAAACTCACGATACGCTCCTTGACCTTGTTCCACCATGAGAAGCTATCCGTCAGCTCACACGTCGAGATGGTTGCCACTATGTCTTCAGAGTTCGCGCTGGTAGATCGCGCGAGTGAATTTCTCCTCGACACCTGTCTCGATCCAGCGTTTTTCAGTTCAGTAACAATGCTTTCGTCGTACACCATCGTCACGATAGCGAGAGCCAAGTTAAGAATAACGAATGAACCGAGGAAGATGACTGGGATGAACCACACAACGGCCGCCGGTGATACGGCATCAATGAGGTTCAACATCGCAGGTGACCAATATTCCAACGTAACGCCCTGGAACATCACGACCCACGCCCACCAGACTGTGTCGAAACTCATGAAACCATAGTTTGGGTTTTCGTACTCGAGGCATTCCTGGCCCGTCGAGCAGTGATATGCGCCATTCTGGCCCTCACCGCAAACTTGATCAGAGTTGGGTGACAATAACACAGCGTCTCCGGAATCACGTTTTATACACTTGAGCCATTCCTGAGCCGAGTAGCTCTCGCACGGCACGGTGCTAGGAAGCACGTCGTAACAACGATTTTTGAGCGCCCCGCTAAAAAACTGCACTCCCACAATCCCGAAAATGCAGAAAAACAACATGAAGAAAACCATCACGTTTGCTAAAAGAGGGAAAGCCGTCAGCATCGTCGCGATCAGCAATCTCAAAGACGGAAACATGCTGATCGTACGAAGTGGACGAAGGATTCTCACCACTCTAAGGGTGGAAATGTTCGAACCAACTTCCAACGGAAGGACTGCGATGATGGAAATGACGACTATGCAAAAATCCAACACGTTCCAGGCATCTCGCATATACTCATCACCCGTCGACCCACGCTTTCCAACGACACCGAATGCGATCATCTTCAACACAGCCTCTATGGAGAACAAGACGGTAAAGACAACCTCGCTCTTTTCCACCACTTCATTCCTCCAGCCTTCGCTGCTGTACTGTCCGCATCCGCGTCCATCGAGTCGATTGGGCTCAACGAGGCACATAAACACCGTATTCACGGCGATTATGCCTAAAACTACGTAATCAAACCATGACTTCTCCACCAGGCGCACGCATAATTTCCTAAACGGTTGATCGCGCGGGAAAAAGAAGAAACTCTTCTCCGCGTACACTCTCCGTTGAGCGATTCCCTGTCCAACTTCCACGTCCGAGTCTGATTCAGCGCTCGCCATGAGCTGTTTCGCCGTATGAACGCTCCTGGCGCTCTCGACGGCACGATTTCTGTAACGACCGCTCTTCGTGTGTTGTCCCAGGAAATGAAACAAAGAAATCGTGTTCGTGCTTGGCTCGACGGCGTCGGCGTCGGCGCCAACCCTCGCTCCCAGCCCCGGCCCCACCTCCGCCTCTGACGCGCTCCAATCGCCAAGCTCGCTCAATGACGCATCGCTATCGTAATCGCTCCGCGTTCCCGCTATGTCTTCATCCCTCTCACTCTCTTCTTCCGACTCAAAATCACCACTTCTAAACGAGTCCCCGACGAGCTCATTGAGCGTTCTCGCTCGCGCTGTCGCTGAGCTCTCCCCGCTTACCGACGACCCATCCCTCGCCGCGAACGCCCGCACGTTCACGCGCTCCGCCGCCGCCCTAGATCCACTCACCGACGGATCCGTCGACATCGCGTTCGCCTCTCCGTCGTCTTCCATCGGCGCGTTCGAATGCGTTGGTTGCGATGGCCACACGCAGCTCTGCAATCGTCAACACACCGTCGGACGACCGATTCGAACACCGACCGCGCGCTCCACGCGCGCGGGTTCTACCGACGACCGAGCGCCCAGGCGGATGAGACGACACGGGGGGGAGGGGTCCTACCCGCCCGTCCGTCCGTCCTTCCTTCGACGCGCGGGAACCTCTGAAGACGCCGATCGTGTAATCGTCATCGTTCAACGCTGCGATTTAATATGTATAGGTAAACAGTGAAAACTCATCGATTTCTGTAACAACCGGGTGCAATCACCCACGACAGAAGCAGACGCCCGGACGCGCGCAGAACGTGAATGCGGGTCCGAACGACGCCGCCGTCGACGCCGAATGCGCGATCGTCGTCGCCGACGTCCACGTCGTGGGGCGTCGGCGATCGCACGCCGCACGGAGGGCGACGTTTGGAGGAAGCAATCATGGCGACGGGTGCGAATGCGTTTTTGGAATTGTCGCTCGTGAAACTCTGCGGGGCGCACGCGGCGGTGGAGATCGGAAGCCTGGCGCCGGTGGTGGAACGACGGAGGAGGTCGTTGATGGCGCGGATGGATCTCGCGGGGTCTGAGAGGCGACGGACGGGCGATGTGGGGTCGATCGTTGGGACTTCGGGGGCGAGCGGAGGAGAGGTGGGAAGCGGCGTCGGAGCCAGTGGGGAGCGAGCGAGGGAGGTGGTGAGGATCGCGTGGGATCCATCGAACCCGTACGCACCGACGTTTGAGGATATTTTAAAGGTGTTTTGGGAGTCCCACGATCCGACGCACGTCCCGATCGATGACGCGCACGCGTCAGTGGTGTATTACGAAAACGAGTTGCAAAGAGAGCTCGCCGAGCGGCAGGTGGAGCGGAAGATTGAAGAGCTCGCTGGCGAGGTTTTGACTCGAGTAGAGAACGCGTTGGAGTACGTATTTCACGCGGCACCGGAGAGATTGCAGCGGCGGTTGGTCAGAGCGAGTGAGGATCGCTCTTGGCACGGGAGTAATGAACGCAAACCGAGCGCGAGTCTCAGCGAAATCTCAGCAAAGACGCCGTGGTACGGATGCAGCGCGAGCGAAATGTACGTCGGCGGGATGAATTCCGTGAGAACAGCTCGTGTCGAGGGTCACGACTTGATTTCGAAAATAGCAAACGCCATCGTTTGGCTCATCGAATGGATTAAAGTCGTGACAGTTCACGCGGCGGCGGCGATTGTACGCTCACAGTCGCGATGATACAATGATGTACGTGAAAGTTGCAGTGTCAGTAATAATATGAGCTATGTTGTGTCTGTTTTCTGTTACACCTTTCGTCTAAGTTGTTAGTGTTTAAACGGCAGTCGCGCGTATCTGTTCGAGCTTCTTGAGAATCTCGCTCGGCGTGCGATCCATGTCCTCTGCGATTCGTCTTTGCACTTCAGACGGAAGCGCGCCGTATTGTTCACACAAGTCACCGTCGATCACATTCTTCACCGGTGCGTAGTAAGATCTAAACGCCATGTGATCGCGCCCGACAATGGATGGCGACTCTTGTCGCATGTGCATTTCCAAGTGAGTAAAGAATTCAATCTCTCCCCGAGTCGCGAAAGGAACGAGGCAACCAATTCCACCCATCATCGTCGCGTAAATGACGAGTTCCGTTCCTCCGGGTTGCAACGCACCCTTGGTGAGCGCACAAACAGTTTCGCCAACAAAGGTTTGCGCCGGAGTCTCAGTCTTGTTCGGCGCGCCATTGAGAGCGCCTTGGTAGACATTCTTACCGCCAGTGGGATCGTCATCCATCTCCTCGCTTAAATCTTTCGGAAGACGGTTGATGAAGATGTTGCCAAACTTATCAGCCCCAGCGAGGGTGTCGTAATCAAGAGGGACGGTGGCAGTCATGTATCTCGGCTTGCTATCGTCGGCAAAGACGTACATGCTTCCCTCATCCACCTTGTACTTGACGAAGTGAACAGACTCTTGCACGTCGCCAACGTAAATTCTATCTCCCGCAGCGTGCAACGTCGTGATAAAGTTCGGGAAGTTGCGATTCTCAACCTTTCTCAACAGCTTCTTCTTACCGTGGTCATACAGACGTAACGAGTTGTTCACGCCTGCGAGTAAGTGACCCTTGTATCCGCACAACGCGCCGACGGGTCCATCCGTCGGCGTCGAGTGAACCAAGCTCAACGTTTTCCCATCGGTACCGTATCTGTACAAATGGATGAATCCGCCGTCGCAATCACGAGGGGCAAACGTGAGGTTGACCGCGGTACCGACAGCCAGGAAAAGCTCGTTGGGTCCCGTGAGGTACACGTGACTCAGACTAATGGCGGCTTCATTTTTCGCGAGCTCGAGCGTAAAGGTTGACTTCGCCTCCTTTGGATCGATGATTCTAACGCACGCAGCCCAAGATCCAGGGGAGCTCTTGGGCGCGCCAAACTGTTCAACTGGAGTCATTTGCGCTCCGTCGTCTTCCTCACCATCAGCCTCTGCTTGCGCTTCATCCGCGGGAACTGCTTCAGGACCCTCTCGCTCGGCAATCGGCACTGTGCACTGATCGCTCTCAATGACAGCAATCATGCGCGTGTCCGGGTTCGCACTCATAGCGCGCGGAGTGTAGCGAAGCTTGAGAGTCGTCTGGTTAAAGTTTTCGCCGAGACGCTCGACGCTCGCGATGCGCAGCGTTTGGTTGGAAATGGCGACGACGCCCTCCGGGCATTGCTCGCTGCTGAAGGCGCACATTTCCTCAATCGGCACGTACGAAATAGGCGCGAGAACAAACGTGCCCTTCTCCGCGTAGCCAAGCCATGGTCTAGTTGACAAAGCAACAATGGCCGGCGAACCTCGAACACTCGTGCGCACGAGCTTGGGCGCTCGTGAGCCCAGGAAGCGCATTCGCGTGTCGCTGAGCTGTCCAGACACCGAATCAATGGTGCAACGCATCAACACACCGTTCGCCATACCAACGTTGAGCAACAATTCACCTTGAGAAGACTCGGTACCAGCCGTCTGAAGGATCATCAAACTCGCCGGAGTGGAGTTCTTCAGCGCTTGAACTGCCAATGTCTGAAGGCAGTCATCTGGGTTCAAGCTCATCACGCGCACGGTTCCGTCGTACGAGCCCATGGCGAGGAATCTATTTCTCAGGGCGCCTTCGGGCACGGGACCGATATCCAAGCACGCGATGTCGCCCGTCGTTTCGAGCTTCTCAACTTCGATGAGCTGTCCGACGGCATCGAGTTCAAAGTAGATGACTTCACCTCCAGTCAACGCGATGACAACTTGCTTGCTGTTGCACGTGCACTTGGAAATTTGCTTGCGACCGGGCGTTCGCCACTCGTTGATGCGCTTATCCGTCTTGATGTGACGTAATCCACCCGGATGGATTTGCAACAAGGAATCATCACTCATCAGCGAGACTTGAAGAGTCGGCGACGTGCCCAAAATACCGCTGTCGTGCACCTCGGACACTGTTTCACCTATCGAAAGTACTAACGTCGCGTTCAAGAAGGAAACGATAATGTAAGAGTCGTATTCTTCTGACGCACTCTTCTTGACAGTAAATACCGCGTTCGGTTGACCTGGAAGAGGGCTCATTGCGAGCTCACTCATGGCGATGCCTTGACGCAAAATACGCATTGATGAGCGTGCTCCGGTGCCACACAGCGTGTATAGCTGCGGCATTTCCTCCTCCGTCAAGTTGTGAGCCTGCATGTCTAAAACAGGGCACAAGCTGTCTATGGTATCGATCGGGTAGAGGTTCGTCAACGGCCTCGGATCGAAAAAGACGGGTTCATAACCCTCCTCGGTCTCCATGAGGTTGGCAGAGCTGCTCTCCACCGTGTCGTCATCACCGATACCTGCGAATTGGTACAACGCGTGGTTGCCAAACTCGCTCGCAGCGAACAAGAAACCAGTTTTTAACACGCACATACTAACACACGGCGGAATGGTATCGAAGTATTTGACCTTGACCTCTTGAACCTTGTCACCCTTGTAGTCGATGGAGAGCTTGTAAATGTCTCCGTATTCAGACTGCGCGAGGAAGAAGAACGAGTTTTTCGATCTGTGGCTCGCCGAGGAAACGATCAACACTCCCCGATCCGCCGCCAAGGAGTTTCGACGCGGGATCACGGCTCGAACCTCTTCGTGGTTCTGGTGTCTGTAAATGACAAAGTTTTCGCAGCATACCAAAACGCCTCCCGGTCCGTCGCTACCACCCGGCACGGCGATCAAATGGCTGGCGCCGTTATCGATCGGTTCGCTCCACTTGCGAACGACGTGGTTCAATCCTAAATCGAGCTCATAGTACGTCAAATGCTTTTGAGCTTCCGCGACAGCTTCGCCTGTGCTGTCCACGTCGGCGTCGCCGTAGTCGAGTTCAATTGACGCAAAAATGGGGTTGTCCAAACCGCAATCCAAAGCCGCCATGTGGAACACAATGGTGTGCGACTTGTTCGCTTCGAGCGGAGACGAAATCGTCAAGTTTGCCTCGTTATCTCTGTTGAGCACGTACACGAGCTTGTTCTTCTCAATTGCCCCGAGACAAATTGCCCTCCCTTTTGGGTCGGCGCACAAAAACTGCCCCGGCACGATTCTCCTGCACCCAGACTTGCCGAACGTCTCCTGGTGCACCTTGACGAACACATTCTTCTCCTTATCAAACTGCAATATCACCACCCTTCCGCTATCTGAACCGACGACGACGTAATCCCTATTTGCCCCGGTGAGCCTAAACGTCGAGATCGATCGAACGATCCCAAACGCCTCGACGCTGCAGACCGTCTGCACCCTCCCCGTCTCGTCCGGTCTCAGCAGCTCGATCGTCTTATTCCTCGCCACGACGATCTCCTGCGCCTTGGGTGCCGAAAAGTTCCCGTACACCGCCGCGTTTATTCCTCCCGATTTTTGCAGCGTGAGCGAGTACAAGTGCACCATGATTCGCGAAAGAATAAATGGATGAGTGTATGAACGCGCGACGACGACAAAGACGACGACGACGGTTCCTCCCCTACGTATACAAACACTCCCGCTGCGATTCAATTCCAATCGTTCGTTTCGATCGCTTCACGCCCGCGTTCTTCCTCGCACGCCCGCGCGCTCTGCCGCCAAGCAGAGAGACAAAGAGAGAAGACAAGCTCGTTTCGTTTACGCGCGCGCGCATGAAAAGGTATATCGGGGGTATTTCATGGTTCGTGAACCGTCAAAACGATACCATAGGGTTTAAGGGCAGCCACACCGGACGCGTCCGAGACTCCGAGACGAACGTCCGAGACTCCGAGACTCCGAGAAGAGGCGCCGACGCCGACGCCGACGTTCCGTTCGGACGATGTCGACCGCTGCGACGCGCGCGCGCGTGCGGGACGTCGCATCATGCGGATTCTTCATCGCGCGTCGATCGTCGGTCGGTGGCGTCGCGACGACGACGACACCGACGACTGTGCGTCATTGTCGCGGTGTGGCTCGGTTGGTCGCAGTAGGGTGCGCGACGCCGACGAGCGCGGCGTCACCGCCGAAGACGGAGACGCGCGGACGCGTCGTGGATGGGTGCGATGGATGGCGCGCGTACTCGGCGTTGGTTGGTCGAGAGAAAGGAAAACGCGCGGGGGCGTACGGGATGGGTGATTCCATCTTGGGGAAGCGCGACGGAGGCAAGGCGCAGGGCGGACGCACGGGAGGAGGCACGTCGTCGTCGGCGGCGGTGGGAGAAGAATTGACGGCGATTCTGGAGGGTGACGATTTGAGTGGAGACGCGTCGACGGCGGTGAGGGATTCAAACGCGGCGTCAGAGGCGACGACGAGCGCGTACGACTACATGCTTCCAGTTCGAGCGTATTACGTCGGGAGCACCATCGACGTGCGCGGATTGGCGAAACAATTACCGGCGTATCCGAAAGAGTTCAACCGCGAGGGCGTCATTATTCGAATGTCGCCAAAGATGACGGAGACTCCGAACCTGGACGTAGACGCGCCGATTCCACCGGAGATGTTGAGCAGGTATTTGGTCGTCTTCAAATTCGGTAGCGTGGTGTTTTATAACATGGGGCATCGAGAGCGCGAGGAGTGTCTGAAGCTCGCGCGGTCGTTCACGTCGACGCCGTTGGCGGTTCCGATGACGGATGACTATCGCGTTGTCGTTCGACCGACGTTGGAGGATTGGGCTAGCCTCGAGAGCGATCACATTGTGTTGAAGAGAATGGACATTAACAACATTAGCGTCATCTCGAGCGTCCTGGCGCAGACGGTGGCGCTCGAACATTACGAGCAAAAAGTGGATGGGATGGTGGAAATCTTTAGCAAGCTAAACAAGAGCACCGAACTGACGGGTGATTTGAACATTAGCAAGAAGCGTCTGTTTTCCTTGGTTGCGGAAAACAACAACACGCTGACGGAACTCATCACCAAGCTCGGATTGCTCGGCCGTTCGGACACGGCGTGGCAGTACGCGCAGTACAACATTGTGTGGGAAGGTTTGAGGCAAGATTTTGAGCTCGAGGATAGGTTTCAAGATTTAGATTACAAACTCAATCTCATTCAGACGCAGGTGAAGTTCTACCTGGAAATTTTACAGAACAGGAAGAGCGACGCTCTCGAATGGATAATTATCGTTTTGATCTCGCTGGAGATTTGCGTGTCGCTGTACGACATGAGCGATAAGATGCCTTCAATCCCTTGGATGTAGTCACCAAGTAGTGTAAACGTACAAAATTGTACCAGGTAGTAGCTATACAACATATTCTATTTTCAATACTGTCGAGCGAGAAAGTCTTCGAGCTCTTTGTCAACATCCTCTTCCTGCTCTTCGCTGGTCTCGTCCCGCCGTTTAGGTTTGACCAATCTCGACCGGAACATGAGTGGCTTTCCCGTCTTTTTATGCGCGGGCGCTCGCGCGCGCTCGAGCGCGCGCTGAACTCTCTGTTCTTGCTCAATCTTTTGCTGTTTCATCTTTTCTTCCCTCGCGATGCGGCGTCTCTCTTGCTCCTTTTGCCTCTCCATGTTGGCTACCAAATCTTGTGGCAGTGTGTCAATGACGGCTAAATACTCCTCCATCTTGACCTCGATGTTTGTCAGCATTTGTAACACCCCCATGCTCGGGTCGTAATCGAATCCACAATCGACGTACACTTTAGAAACGCGTCGCGAGAGCTCGTCGAGTTCGCTCTCGACATCCTTGTCGTCGCCCTGTGCGCCTACGTTCAATAGCGCGTTCAATCGCCCGCTCTTTCTCTCCTCCGCTTCAATGGCTTCCGTCAACTGCTTGATCTGGTCCCGCAGCGCTTGCGTTTCCCCTTCAATCTTCAATTTCGCATCGGCGTGCTCCGCTTTGACCTCTTCGAGCGCCTGTTCCGACTCTCGCACGTTCTGTATAAGAAAGAGATTTTGCTCCTCGAGCGCGTTGAAGACGCGCACGAGCTGCTCGGGCTCTTTGAAATACATCGGCAACGGAGCGTCCCCATCCTCCTCGGTTTGTTGATGTCGTTCGAACCACTCTCTTGGCGTCAGCGAATCCAAAAATGCCTTGTACTCGAGACATTCGCGAAGTTTATCCCGTTTCCTATTCAACTCTTGCGCCGCCGCGGCAATCTCCCCCTGCAATCGTTTCGTATCGCGCATCTTCTCGTGTTTCCTCCTCGCCTCCCTCTCCGCCGCGCTCACCGCCGCGCGCACCCTCGCGTCGTTCTCCTTCAAAAACGCATCAAACCTCGCCTGATCTTCCTCCAACATCGCCTCCGACTTGCTCAGCGCTTCCTCCCTCCTCGACGCCTCTGTCTCCAACCGCGCGATTTCCCGCAGCTTATTCTCGGCATCCATCCTCACCAAGAAAATCTCACGCTTCCTCGCGACGAAATCCCGCGTCGACTCCCTCGCCGGTTCCGACGACGACACGCGCGTCGTCAACGCGCGGTCGTCGTCCCTCTTCCCCGGGACGTCTCGCCGCCGCACCAACGCCCTCGTCGCCCTCGTCTCAACGTTCTCGACTCGCACCGCGATCGCCGATTCGTCTCCCATCGTCCTTCGCACCGCACCGCCGACATCCCGTCGCCCACGCGTCGCCGTCGCCGTCATTCTCCTTTTTATTTCCGTTCCGTTCCGTTCCGTTCGCGGCCCGGCGTCGAGGTGTGTGTCGCGACACAGACACGCGCGCGCGCACGTTCTCGCGTCGGTTCGCGTCCTTCTATTTATACCACCGTCGCGCAGACACGC
>Ga0181575_10001202_pt1 | contig 18750 bp, 20 predicted proteins | sample 101ome_23_FD_145599 | JGI IMG/M metagenome (GOLD analysis project Ga0181575, IMG submission 145599) | Coastal salt marsh microbial communities from the Groves Creek Marsh, Skidaway Island, Georgia - 101411CT metaG (spades assembly) | ecosystem: Environmental > Aquatic > Marine > Intertidal zone... | reverse complement strand
GCGATTTAATTTCTGAATCACAATTTCAATCACTTATATTTGCAATTTTAGCTTCAATGACTTTCTTAATCCTTTATTACTTAATTGACATTAGAAAACCATTTCTTGGTGTCATTACAATTCTTCCAGTTGTTGCAATTGTGATGGGTACATATTTAGGCATGTATTTTCTTGATATTCCACTTAATCCTGTTACTTCAACATTGTCAGGATTAGCTATTGGTATTGGGGTACCTTTTGTAATTCATGTAACTAATAGGTTCAGAGAAACTCTCTTGATAGCTCCTAATCCAGTTGAGGCAGTTAAAACAACTTTAAAGACAACTGGTGGTTCTCTGTTTGGCTCAGCATTTACGACTATGGCAGGCTTTGGTATTTTGATGACTTCATCATTAAAACCATTTCAACAAATGGGACAAGTTGTTGTAGTTGCTTTGGGTTTTGCACTGGTTGCATCAATTCTAATCTTGCCTACATTACTTGTATTTTGGGCAAATTACCACAATAAAAAAACTGCTAAATCTTTATAAATTTATTATTACTATTAATTAAGTGAATGTTGGTAAATTACTAGAAACTGTAGATTCATTAGTTCCTCTTAATTATGCTTTTGATGATGATTTTGTAGGGTTAACTGTTGGTTCAGAAGATTCAAAAGTAAATGGAGTAGCGGTTGCACATGAATTAGAAAACTCTATTTTAGATTATTCAACTAACAACAACATCAACACTTTAATTACCTACCACCCACCTCCACTTAAAAAAATTTTAAAAGATGATGGTACTGAAACTTTTGAAGATGACCTGTTAACAGCGAAATGTAGAGAATTAGGATTAAATATTATTACCATCCATACTGCACAAGACGTTTGCAATGGTGGAAATGCAGACTCATTAGTTGATTTATTCAGTATTACAGATACTAAAGTTTTTGCTCATACTGTTGGAAAATTTGGAGCTGGCCGTTATGGAAATATAACTAAAACATCAAACAGTAAACTTAAAGCAATTGTTGAATCGAAACTTAATACAAAAATTGTAAGAACAAACGAATATTTCCAGGAAATTAAGGAGATAAATACAATCGCAATCTTGCCTGGATCAGGTACCCAATTTTTAGAAGAAATTATATCTAAAGTCGATGTTTTCATTACTGGTGATATTTCTCATAGATATCTATTAAAAGGCGACGAAACACATTTAGGATTAATTCAAGTTAATCACTTATCAACTGAAATTCCGGGAATGACAAGATTCGTTAACAATTTAAGTAATCAGTTAGGAACACAGCTCGAGTATTTTTATAATAAGTATTATGAATGAACCTTTTTTGTTGAGTAATTTGATTGATTTACAAAATTTAGATAACGAAATATTTAAATTAATTGCAGAAAAGTCCCAAGGGGATAGTGTAAATATATTAAAAAATTTAGAAAAAAAATATAATGAAAGCACTTCTCTTTTAAACAAAAAGAAAGAAGACCTTACCAGTTATTTTGAAGAAAAAAAGAGCATTGATAAGCAAATATTAGAAAACGAAAACAAATTAAAAAATATTTTAGAAAAACTTCAAAATCCTAAACTTGATGCTGGGGAACTACAAAATTTTAATTTACAAAAGTCAAATGTTGAAAAAAATGTGAATGATTTGAGTCAATCACTTGATAAACTAAATGAATTAAATTCGGAAGATCTGATAGATTATTCAAAAATAGAAGAATCATTGGAGGAATTAAAACCCGAATTAATTGAATATTCTAAAAAAATACAATCTGAATGGAAAGATTTAGATGTGAAAATAAACGACCTAGAAATTAGCAAATCAAAATTACTCAATTCTTTTCCAGAGGATATTGTAAAACTTTACGATCAATTAAAGCATAATGGGGTAGAGATAATTGCTGCATATAAAAATGAGGATCAGTGTGGTTGTTGCGGAGTTAGTCTAACATCCAGTGAGTTAGATAAAATCGTTGATTCTAAATATAATCAGTGCCCATATTGTCAGGGTGTGGTTATTTAATGTATGAAATTTATTGTGATGGAGCTTCTCGCTCTAATCCTGGTGATGCTTCTATTGGAGTATCTATTAACAAAGATAAAGTGGAAATTGACACTATTAAAAAAAAGATTGGAATTAACACAAATAATGTAGCTGAGTATTTAGGATTGATTGCTGCCTTAGAGTATTGTGTTGAAAACAAAGTAAATAATGTAAGAATATTTTTAGATTCCTTATTAGTGGTTCAGCAAGTAAACATGGAATATAAAGTTAAATCAAAAAAATTACAAACTCACTATGAAAAAAGCCTTAAGTTAATAGATCAAATTGAAGATATTGAAATTCATCATATTAGAAGAGAATTCAACTCAAGAGCAGACCAGCTAGCAAATGAAGCCTTAGACGAAATATGATAATCTGGACATCAAGTATTTCTATATTTCTTTTTCGTTATATCTTTAAGGATTATGCAGCCGATTTAAGATTTATAATCATAGGAAGTTTATATCCCTTGATACTTGATTCATTAAGTTATAACTTTGGAATTTCTAATAAAACTCAATTTTTAGGCCATAGCTTACTGTTTAATGTTTCTTTGTTTTTCTTAATAATGATTATTACTAAACGTGGTTCAAAAATTAGAAGCAACGCTTTATTGTTTTCAATTGGTGCCTTTTTATATTTAGTTCTCAGTTTTACATGGACAAATCAGAGTATTTTCTTATATCCTTTTTTTGAAAAAGAACAAAATTTTATCGTTTTGTCTTCACAGATTGAAATAGTTTTAAATGTAATAGGCATCTTATATTTAATTATTAAATTTAAAAATTTTGAAAATTTGAAATTGTTTTTAAAAAATGGAAAATTACTTTGATGTAAAAAACATATTTATTGAAACAAAAATTAAGAATATACCAAAACTAATATTTAAGATACTTTCAGAAATATTAAAAACAAAATTACCACCAATTACAGACCCAGTGATACCAAAAATTCCAACATAAAGACCATTTTTAACTGAATCTTTATTTTTACGGATTTTTGTAATAGCAGCTGTTAATGCTGTAGGAACTGTAGTAATTAAAGAAATACCTTGAGCAATAATTTGTTCAAAGCCTCCAAGTAGAATTAACATTGGAATTCTTATTATCCCTCCTCCGATTCCAAGCAATCCCGATCCAATTCCAGATACAAATCCAACTAAAAAATAAAGAAATAAGTTGTTTTCATATATTGCATTAACTGATGTTGAGAAAATCATTCTGTAAGCTGTTGCAATAAGTAATAAAGAAAAAATTCTTATTAAAACTTTTGTATTTATTCTAGGAGTTAACTTACTTCCTAAATATCCACCAACAACCCCACCAGATATTATCACAAGGGTTGCAAGTACAAGATTTGAACCTTTATTAAAGTCATTAAAAATGTAAGTTAAACTACTCGCTGAAGCAACAAAGACGACCGCAAGTGAAGAAATTCCTGTATTAGTTTTAAAATCTATTTTTGTTAGATATGTCAATAGTGGGACAAAAATTACACCTCCACCTACTCCAAGAAGACCAGACAACATGCCTCCGGTAAAACCAATTATTAAATAAGTTAACAATTTATTTACGCAGTTTGGGTAAAAGTTCTTTACCTAATAACCTGATTGTTTCTTCTTGGTTTATTGAAGAGATTTGAATTGTTACAATCTCTGAGTCAAATTCATTAACCAACGGCTTATAAATTTCATACAGTTCATCTATCGTTGAAGCTTTTGAAAATTTACCCATGATTTCTTCTTTAGGAAAACTATCTGCTTCAAGTCTCAAAGCTTCTGGATCTAGTTGTTGAAGCCTGCTGGGTGCACGTAAACCTCTCCATGATCTTAATGCAGTCCACGCGTCATCATCATTTTCTGCAAACATTGTCCATCTATATGTATGAACTGATAGGTTGTCTTTTTTTAACTCTGATGTTTTTTCTTTAGCCGGGTCTATAACTCTTTCGTAAGAATCTTTAGGATCTTTGACGCTAATCATAAGACCATCTGCATATTCAGCAGCCACTTGAGCTGATTTAGGACCACCAGCAGCTAACCATATAGGTATATGTTTTAATGGGGGAGAGTATAACTTTGCTTTTTCAGTTTTATAATATTCTCCATTGAAAGAAAGTTTTTCACCATTTAGAAGTCTTCTAATAATTGTTAACGATTCAATTAGTCTGTCTTTTCTTTCTTCGTATTTAGGAAAGTCATATCCAAGAGGGCCCTCATTTATATTTTCTCCAGTACCAACTCCTAAATGAAAAGTTGAAGATGATAGTCTATCAACAGTTGCCGCTGCCTGCGCTACTACTCCAGGATGCATTCTCCAAAGTGGAGTTGTAACACCTGTACCAAGGTCTAATTCAGGAATTTTGTTAGCAAGAGCACCTAAAGTTGACCATGTAAAATTTGATGCAGAATAATCATCAACCCATGGGTGAAAATGCTCTGAAATTGTTAACATTTCAAATCCTGCTTCTTTAGCTATTTCAGCATGTTTAATTAAATCTTCTGGTTGCCATTGTTCTGATCCTAAGAAGTATGAAAATTTTGTCATGAATCAATAATAGTTTGATATTTTTTTTAGGTGGGTGCCTCATAAAGAGGCACCCGAGTTTTGTGAAACTATAAGCCGGATTCTGTATACGCAATGCGCATGATAATCATCCATCTTGTATATTTGTTACCAAATATATCTAGCTACTTACCCGCAATTATTAACCGAGCAGATTAATTGCTTCTTAGTATTGCTCCTAGAGGGGTTTGCAAGCTAGTTTAATTACTTAAACTACTGGTGGTCTCTTACACCACCTTTTCACCCTTACTTGCGTAAACAAGCGGTATATTTTCTGTTGCACTTTCCGTCAATTACTTGCCTGGGAGTTACCCAGCTCTATGCTCTACGGAGTCCGGACTTTCCTCGATAAATCGCGATTATCCATCTCACATTTCTTATTTTAATTGCATATATCATTCATTTGAATAAGAATTTATTATTTCTTCTAAATCACTTAAAGAAAGAGGACCAATATATTTTTTTACTATTTTATTATTTAAAATTATATGCGTTTCAGGAACACCAAAAACCCCTGAATAGATAGCTAGCTTGCTTTCAGTATCGATTGCGTAAATTATATCTCCTCTTCCGTATTCATTGAGAAAGTCTATTGAGTTCTCAATAGAATCTTGGAAAGATACAAGTATAACTTTATCAGTCAAGCCTCTTGTCTTTGATAATTCAATTAAGTATTGGTGTTCTTCAATACATTCAAGGCACCATGATGCCCAATAATTAATTATCACATAGTTTGATGTATCAATTGTTAAACTTTCATTTGTTTCAAGTGTTATAAGATTGTTAAAAATACTTTGATCAATTTCAATCTTCGAATCTTCAGTATCTACGGAGCATGAGATAATTAAAAAAAGTAATAAAACAAATCTAACTTTCATAAATTTCCAAAATCTCTTCAATAATTGACAAATCTTCTTCCGATAATGAAGGATTATTACGTAATGAATTCAAAATAAGTATTCCCTCATCTCTTGTATCTATTTGTTGAATTAAAATAATTCCTTTATAAGTTTCAGCTAATAATGACTTTGGGGATATTCTTAGTGCCTCATTTATATAATTTAAAGATGTATTTATATCTCCAGACTCATATACCATCCAACCAATTTGAGATAATGACAGACTTTTTAAATCTATGTCATTAGAATTTTCAGCAACATACATGAAGTGGGGTAAGGCACTCGAATAATCAAATGCTTCAAAATACCTATTAGCTAGTGCTATTCTCATAGGCATTATGTCGGGATTTAGTTCAATTACTTTTTCCATTTCTTGATTTGAAACTTCGTCCAAGTTTGTTGATTGATTTGATGAATTCTCAGTATTGTTTTGTAGATTAACAAATAGAAAAATTGGAAATAAAATAATAAAAATTGATGAATAAAACCATTTATTTTTTAACATATAATTTCCTCAAAAAAATGTATATGAATATCAAAACTAAAAATAATGGAATCAAAACAACTTCATAATTTCTTTCAATAGGATTTGTAATTATTTTTTCACCATATCTAGTGACCCAAAACTCATAAATATCATTATCTGTCATATTGTTGTTTATTTGTTCTTGAAGAATAGATCTCATGTCGTCTGCATATTCAGAAGGAGAATCATAAATAGTCTCACCTTGACATACAGGGCATAACAAGGACTTACTCCATTCATCAAATCTTGATTCATCATCTGGAAGAAATAATGGAACTAATAACAAAATAGATATTAGAGCGAATGTTAAGTACTTTTTATACATGTTTTTTTAACCTTGGAATAAATGAAATCGAAGATATAAATAAACCAATCCACATAATTAAAATACCGTAGTTGTTCCTAACTATTAATTTATAACTATCTTCATCTATAAATTTTACAGTTATATAGATATCGTTAGCCAATGATCTAAATACAGCAGGCGAACTAATAGCTTGTTGTGAAGAATTTCTAAATATATTTAAAGAAGTATATTTTGTAGTAACTTCATTTGATATTGGAAGTTTGATAATTGTTTTTTCTGGTTTATTTTCTTCGATAGAGTCATATACAAAAAAAGATGTGTTATTAAATTCAAATTCTTGAAAAGAATTGATTTCCTTTTCAGTTGAGTAGCTTTGTGTTACATTTAAAATAATACCAAGTGCGAAGACAGCTATACCCAAATGAGCTATTTGTCCTGTCCAGTATGTTTTATTAGTGTCTGTAATTCTTATTCTTTTAACCATATTTTTAATTGTTAAAAGAATAAGAATTACAGATGCAGCAACGGTAACTACTAAAAAATAACTATTGTTTAAATTTATTAGGAAAAATATAGCTATGACTAGTGATAAATTTAGTAAATTAGAGTTCTCAGTAAACCAAGAATTTAAATTTATATTTTTTACTGTAAGTTTTATAGAGAAAATCATTAAGCCTAGTAAAACTAATAACATTGGGCCTACGAGAATATCGTAATAAGCTCTACCAATAGTAATTTGTCTGTCATAAATGGTTTCATAAAATAATGGGAATATTGTTCCAATAAATATTACTAAAGCTGAAGAAAACAAGATGATATTATTCAAAACAAAAAAACCTGACTTTCCAAACCAATTAGTAATTTTTTTAGATTCAGAAAAGTATTCAATATTCTTTGAACCAATAAATATAAATAACAAACTAAAAATCGTAAGGCCAAATAATAGATAAGTACCAATATTTCCATTTGAAAAAGCATGAACTGATATTAAAACACCAGATCTTGTAACAAATGTTCCAAAAATTGTAGAAAGAAACATTAGTCCAACGAGTATGTAGTTCCAATTTAATAATGTATTGCTAGATTTTTGAATTTTTGACGAATGTAAAAATGCAGTTGCAAGCAGCCATGGGATAAATGATACGTTCTCAACAGGATCCCAAGCCCAGTAACCGCCCCAACCTAGTACTTCATATGACCATGCTGCGCCCAAAGTTATACCAATTGTTAAGAATAACCAAGGAACATAGGTTGTTCTTTCAGCTACCTCAATCCAGTCATCTGATTGATCTCTTTTGAACAATCGACTAGTAGCTGCAACAAAAGGAAGCGTCATACCTACATAACCTATATAAAGCATTGGAGGGTGAATGGCCATCAAGGGGTGATTTTGTAATAAAGGATTTGGTCCTCTTCCTGAATCACTCATAAGGATATTTTGAAATGGAACTAAGGTTGATTTGTTACAACCAACTATTGCTAATTCAATACATCCCGCAAAAGGAGAGGAACTGAAAACTGTATAACCAACAAAAAATATAGTTATAAATGAAAATATTTTTATGTCTAGATTTGAATTTTCAATTTTATAGTACTTTAAATAAAGGAACATAAATATGCTCAAACATAAATTCCACAATAAAATTGAACCATCAAGAGAGCCCCACAAAGATGCAAACTTATAAAGCGGGGGAGTAGAAACAGCTGAGTAATTAGCTATATAGGACACAGAAAAGTCATTCAAGAACAAGCCTATTTCCAATAAGCAAAATAAGAAAATTTGTAAAAATAGATTTATTCGAACAAGCAAATGAACTCTATATTTGCTTTCAGTAAAAAACAGATATATTAAAACCAAAAAGCTTAACCAGCTAATTAAAATACCGAGATTGTATATCATTCTGAGTAATTTTCTACATTATATGTTTCGCCATCGCTTGAAACATACTCATTATCATGCTTAACTAGCATGTCGTCAGCAAGGAATAAGTTATCATCAAATACTCCATCAAGAATTACACCCATATTTTCCTGAAATAGTTCAGGAACAAATCCATCAAACACAATATCAATATCTTTATTTCCATCAGTTATTGTAAAAAGTGTAAATTCTCCATCTTTAGTGACAGAATCTTCTACAACAAATCCTCCAAGTTTTATTCTCTCTTCATTTGATATTTCTATTCCCAAAGTCTCTGAGGTTGTGTAATAGTAAATAGTATTTCTAGATGCAATTACAGTACTTGCATAAATAATCAAGCCAATGCCCAACAGGACAATTAATAGATTTTTTTTCACTCTACTTAAATTTTAGCTCTTGATTGAGGATTTAAATAATCTTCCCACGATATATCATTTGATATTCTGAATCTTTTCGTAAGGAAAATATGAACAAGTGTCACTAGTAAAACACTAATTAGAAGAGTTACAAGGATATCACTAGACATAGGTGCATTGCCTGACGCTACAGTTTCTTGACTTAATATGCTTGCTTGTTGGTGAACAGATCTCCACCATATAACACTGAAATGCAAAATTGGAATTTGTATAATTCCAAAGATTCCAATAATTGATGAATTTTTTGCAGTTTTGGCTAGATCTTTATTGAATTGTCTTGAGGATATGTAGCCCAAATAAACTAGTAAAAGTATTGCTGTTAAATTAAGTCTTGCATCACCCCATACCCACCATGTTCCCCAGGTGAGCTTTCCCCAATATGATCCAGAAAGTAAAGTAACAATAGTAAAAATTACACCAGACTTTGCATTAGCAACTGCAAGTGAATCGTATTTTTCTTTTTTGGTAAAGAAATATAAAACCGAATACAAAAAAGTAAGCGAGTAACCTAAATATGCAACCCAAACTGTAGGTACGTGAACGTATAACAATTTTGATGAAATACCTTGGATGACATCGTAAGGCCCAAAAGATGCTACGGCGATCCAAACTAATAGAGGTCCGTATAGCATCATTATGATTTCCTTAAATAAAAATTAGTAAAAGAGTAAATGACCATAGTTATCCCTAAATACATCAATAAATAGATACTACTTATTTCTTGATTTACACCTAACCAGAGGGGTGCTATTAAAATTGCAAAACCAATATAAATAGGAACAATCAATGTAAATTGCACAAATCTATTACTGAAAGTAGTAAAAATTTGGAAAAATAAATTTATCATAATTGTGTTCAAGCAAAAAAATAAAACTGATAAACATATATGTAATAAAGATGAATTTAACGAAGTGTTTGTAAAACCTGAAAAGAGAATTAACAAAATAATTATTTGTGGATAAAAAATTATTAATTCTGAGGATGTCTTGCTATAAAAATAATCTACTTTCTTTATAGAACCAAAATTAAGTTCTTTTATTAATTTCTGCTCATTTAGTGGGTTTCTGATTGAAAAAAGTGTTGTAAATATAATTAAAAATAAAAGCTCCACAATCAAAAATATATCATTTTCAACACGAAATCTATTTTCTGACAAAATGGGAAAAACTATTATTAAAACGCACATTGTGGGAGTAATTAGAAATAAGGATGTATTATTTCTAAATTCCATATTTAGCTCTTTTTTTATAATGTATTTTTTAATCATTTAAATTAAATGACCTTTCAATTGACGTAAATGCACCAATACTTTCTTGACTAGACAAAATGGAAGCACTACCTTCCTTTTCTCTTTTTGTAATAAGATTTAGTAATAGGTCAACTCCGTTTTCATCAAGATATACCGTGGGCTCATCAATACAAAGCACCTTTGGGTTTTTAAGGTCTGCAATTGCAATTTCACTTCTCTTAATCATTCCACTTGAAAAATCTCTAACTAGATCACTCTTAAAACTTTCTAGTTCATATTTATTAAGAACATTTGATATTATGTTTTCATTTATATTGTCGTTAAATAAAAAATATTTAATATTTTCCAGCAAAGAAAGGTCGGGTATAAGGGATGGGGAAGAGCCAATTTCCATTAATGAAGTGTCTTTTCTGCGTATATTAGAGTTAAAAGTGTTTCCTATAAAATTATTACTTATACACATGATTAGCGTAGTTTTCCCCGAACCATTTTTTCCTATAATTTCATAATTTTTTGAAAAGTTTAAAGAAATATCTATATTTTTAATTACAAGTTGATTACCGTAACCAAGCGTTAGATTGTCAGATTCAAAAAATAAACTCATAATACTATTGTATTAGCTTCTGATTTTCTTAGGTAACGCAAAATTATTTGAAGTTCACTCAAGAAATGTTGAAAAGAGTATTCCTCATTCAAATTATTGATTTCAAATAAATTATTAGAATCGTTAAAATTTTCTACAAAAATTTGTTTTCCTTGAATCTTAATTCCATGATTTGATAGCTTTGAATTAAGGTCTTCATTATTTTGTAGTGTTTTATTAAATAAATCTGAAAATTCTTGGTGTTCCACAAGTATGGATAATAATAATTTGTATTTTTGAGCATTTTCAAATTCTAAATTTTTAGAGTAATTCTTAATTAATTTTTTTATTTCTGAAATATTTATATCTAAATCCTCAAAATAATTTTTAAACTCTTCATTTTTTTGGATTAAGTAGTTTTCTAAACTGAAATTTTCAATGCAAGCGCATTGAGAATTTAATAATAATGAAATATCACATATCTCTTTTCTTGCATTATTTTTCTTGCACTTTATTAATTGAAATATTTCTTCTATAGACCTTTTATAATTAACTGCTTTTGAGTAACTTATAAAAGGTCCAAATTTGTAAAGTGTATTTTTTGTACTTTCAATTTTAGAAATTTCAAGTCTAAGTTTATTACTTTTTAACTTAACCCAATAAGTATTTTTTGGTACTTTACCGCTTCTATTGTAAGTTGGTTTAAAAAAATTAATTATTCTATGCTCTGCAATGAGTGCTATTAATTCATTATCCAACTCAATAAAATTTAAAGAATTTGAATTAGTTACTATTTTATTTGACTTATAGCTTCTCGCATAACTTAGGTGTGATCCAATTCTATTTCTTAGATTGTTTGATTTTCCTACATATTGAATTTTGTTATTTTGCAAAAAACAATATATACCTATTGAATTAGGTATATCTTCATAGGAAAATTGAACTTTTAGTTCATCATCAACTTCGTTTAAAAAAGAATTTAAATGTAAAATACTTTTTTTATTTGTAATTCTTTCATCACTAGCAAGATTGTTAAATACTTCATAAGTTGTTAGAACATCGGCTTTTGCGTTATGGTCATTCTTATTAGTTGTCTTAAAGTAACGACTTAATGTAGATAGTTTATGATTTCTAACTTTATTCCTCAACAGAGCTCTTGATAACTTTAAAGTATCTATGTTTTCGTTAGCAATATTTTCAAACCCATTATTTATTAGGTCATAATTTAAAAAAGATAAATCAAATTTTAAATTATGACCTATAACAACAGAATCACCTATAAAAGTTTTAATACTTTCAATTTCCTGGTCAATTGTGGGGGAGGAATTGACATGCCATTGATATATCCCTGTTAAATTTGAAATGAATAATGGAATTTCAATTTCTGGATTAAATTTTGAATGATATTCTTCTACAACTTCATTGTTATAAACTTTCAGCATGTAAAGTTCAATAATTTTGTCAGTATTAGCTTTTATTCCAGTAGTCTCGATATCTAAAACAACAATATTTTTATTTTTTATAAATTCCAATTATTTTGTCAGCTCCCACATTGCTATAGCTGCTGCTGTAGATGCATTTATTGAGTCAACATTATTTGTTGATCTAATAAATAGGGAAGTGTAGTTAGAGTTAAACCAATTATCAGATATACCATATTGTTCAGCACCAACAACTAATGCAAAATTCTGATTAGGAATAAAACCTTCAAGACTCTCATCTCCCTCCGGGTCTAACAACAGTACTTGGTAATTATTAGCCTCCAATAATGCAATTATTTCATCATTACTTCCACTAGATATATTTGAATTAAATAAGTGACCTATTGAAGCTCTTATAACATTAGGATTATATACATCAGTTATTTCATCAGATAATAATATATTATTTATACCAAATGATTTTGAGGTTCTAATCATAGTTCCTAAATTTCCGGGTTTTTCAATTTGGTCAGGTATAAGAATAGGGCCAGATATTGTTTTAGGTAACTTGTTTTTATTTACATCAAATATAGAAATTATTCCGTCTGGTTTATCACGATAAGATATTTCTTTAAATACTTTTAATGCTACTTGTACAATTCGAATATTTTTATTTTCAAATTTTCTAATAAGTTTTTCATTATTTTCACCTACAAACAATTCTGGACAGATGTATAAAGTATCAACATTTAAGCTTGAATCTATTAAATTTGAGTTTTCCCGGTACCCTTCAGCAATAGATTTATTTTCAGATTTTCTATTTCTATTTTTTTTAAGAGATATTAAAAATTTATATTCCGGATTATTTAAAGATTCAATATATTTATTTATTGAATTGTTCATAATGTACTAGTTTTTTCTTTATTTTTGTTTTTGATTTTTCGTCAATTTCAATATTATCTTCTACTCCTGCAGTTATCATTCCAATAATTTTATATGTATTTGGAATATTTAACATTTTATGAATGCCGTCCCTATCTGTATTGTGTAATCCCATAAAACCACTTTTTAATTCTTGCTCTTCAATTAATAACATACAATTCATCATTGCTGCACCTGCATCTACATACCAATAAGGTATATCCCAATCTTTTGAACTTACGCTTTTAATCTTGTCAGGACTCTCGTATCTCTGGTGGTAAGCATTTTCATTTAATAAGATAAAAAATAAACAAATGGAATTTGATATCCATTTTGGCTTTCCTTTTTTGATATACTCCTGCTCATTAAAATGTTCAGCAATATTTTTTATGTTTTGTTTATTAGTTACTTGCAAAATTTCTATCCCGCGCGAAAACCCTGCAGTAGGAATTTTTACACTAAATTTTGAAATATTTTTTAATTTTTCAGGGTCAAATTTGATTTTTTTATAATTTCTTACAACTTTTCTATTTGATATAAGGTTTTCTAGGTAAGTGAAATCTTCACTCATTTAAATTAGATAATTCTTCAACTACTGAGTCACCAACTTCTTCAGTAGACATTCCCATTTTCCCAGCTGAAAGAGAATCTAATTTAATTGCCGTATTAATGATTGCTTTTTCAATATCGGATGCATATTTTTCTTCACCTAATTCTTTGACCATCATTGCACCAGCTCCTATACAAGCAAGAGGATTAATAATATTTTTACCTGTATACTTTGGTGCAGATCCTCCTATAGGTTCAAACATTGATGTTCCTGAAGGATTGATATTCCCGCCTGCAGCGATTCCCATTCCTCCCTGAATCATTGCGCCTAAATCAGTGATAATGTCTCCGAACATGTTATCTGTAACAATAACGTCAAACCATTCTGGATTTTTAACCATCCACATACAAATTGCATCAACGTGTCCATAATCGGTTTCAATTTCAGGATAATCTTTTGCAACATCGTAAAAGATCCTTTCCCATAAATCATGTGCATAAGTTAGTACATTTGTTTTTGCACAGAGTGTAATTTTTTTTCTATTGTTATTCTTTGTATATTCAAACGCGTATTTTATGCATCGATGAATTGCATGATATGAATTGATTGATTCTTGAGTTGCTATTTCATTTTCAGTTCCATAATGAATATAGCCTCCAGCACCAGCATATAGTCCTTCTGTATTTTCTCTGACAACAATAAAATCAATATCTTCAGGCTTTTTATTGGCAAGCGGGGTTTCTACACCGGGATATAAAACAACTGGTCTGAGGTTAATATATTGGTCAAACTCTTTCCTGAGTTTGAGAAGAATACCTTGCTCTAATATTCCAGGCTTTACATCTGGGTGGCCAATTGCGCCGAGAAGTACCGCATCAGAATCTTGAAATTGTTTAATATCATTATCTGTAACTAAATCTCCAGTATTTAAATATCTATCTCCTCCAAGATCATTTTGAGAGAAATTGAATTGAGTATCGTAATAAGACGAGGTTTTACTTAGTACTTTAACTGCTTCATTGACTACTTCAGGACCTGTGCCATCTCCAGGGAGAAGTGAGATATTAAAAGTTTTACTCATTTATTTAATGCATTTAGAAATGATTCAACTGAACCTTGAACTACATCTGTAGATACAGCACGTCCCTGTTTCATCAAATGACCATCATTTATTATTGTAACGATTTCTGCAGTTGCATCTGAACCTTTAGTAATACTTTCTACACGGTAATCAATCAATGTTGCATCAGAATCTAATATTTTCTTTACCGCAGTGAATGCCGCATGAATCATTCCATCACCAGTTGCCTCTTCTGTCACTTCATTACCGCCTACCTTGAGAGTTACTTTCGCTGATGCATATTCATCCTTACTATTTACAGATACAGATATTAACTTTGTTGAATTTTCTTTGTTTTCAACCTGTCCAACGATAGCTCTTAATTCATTTTCAACTATTTCACCCTTTCTGTCTGCAATTTTCTTAAAAGTATCAAATGCATTACTAAATGAATCATCATCAAGGCTTATATTTAAATTGTCTAGAGCATCTTTAAATCCAGCGCGACCAGAATGTTTTCCTAAAATTATTTTTGCTTCTTGCCCTACAGAATCTGGGGACATTATTTCGTAAGTTGTAGTGTTTCTTAAATAACCATGTTGATGAATTCCAGACTCGTGACTGAATGCATTTTTTCCAACGACCGCCTTATTGTATTGAACAGGATATCCTGTTAATTTAGAAACCAACCTAGAGGTTTCAAAAATTTCAGTAGTCTCTGCTTTTATATCCACTCCAAACTGATCTTGTCTTGTTTTTATTGCCATAATGATTTCTTCTGTTGAAGTATTACCAGCTCTTTCTCCAATTCCATTAATTGCACCTTCTATTTGTCTTGCTCCTGCGGTTATTGCAGTAAGAGAGTTAGCAACTGCTAATCCAAGATCGTTGTGACAGTGAGTAGAAATAATGACATCCTCATTACCGCCCTTAACATCTTCATATACTGATTGAAGAAGGTCTAGATAATCCTTTGGAGTTGCATAGCCTACTGTGTCAGGAACATTTATAGTTGTAGCGCCTTCTTCAACAGCAATTTTTAAAACTTCAATTAAGAAGTCTTTATCTGTTCTTGTTGCATCTTGTGCAGAAAACTCAACATCTTGACATAATTTTTTTGCATATTTTACAGATTCTCTTGTGTCTTTAAGAATGTCTTCCTTTGTCTTTCGTAGCATATGTTCCATATGAATTTCTGATGTAGAAGTAAAAACATGAATCCTTGAATCTTTAGCAACTTTGATTGCATCCCAAGCTTGTTCAATATCATCTGGATGACATCTTGCAAGAGATGCAATTGTAGAATTTTTAATATTTTTTGCAATTAGATTAACACCTTCCCAATCACCAGGGGAGGATGCAGCAAACCCTGCTTCAATTACATCAACTTTAAGCTTTTCTAACTGCTGTGCAATTAAAAGTTTTTCTGATGGAGTTAAAGCAATACCCGGACTTTGCTCTCCATCTCGAAGCGTAGTATCAAATATTACAAGTTTATCTTCACTCATTTATCTTTTTTAATATCCTTAGCATCCAAAAAAGGCATCATATTTCTTAAATCTTTTCCAATTGCTTCAATCTGATGAGCTGAAGCCTCTTCTCGCTTTTGATTTAAAAATGGTGCACCTTCTCTTGCCTGTGACATCCACTCTTTTGCAAATGCACCAGATTGTATTTCTTCTAGAACTTTTTTCATTTCATTTTTTGTTTCACTTGTAATTATTCTTGAACCACGTGAAAAGTCACCGTATTCAGCTGTATCTGAAATTGAATGCCTCATCCACTCAAAACCACCTTCATACATTAAGTCAACAATTAATTTAACTTCATGAAGAGTTTCAAAGTAGGCACTTTCAGGTTGGTATCCAGCTTCTACAAGTGTTTCAAAACCATTTCTAATCAATTCTGTTAATCCACCACAAAGAACTACTTGTTCACCAAATAAATCAGTTTCTGTTTCTTCCTTAAAAGTTGTGTTTAGAATGCCAGCACGTCCGCCACCGATAGCTGAAGCATATGAAAGGGCAATTTCATGTGTGTTTCCACTTGAGTCTTTTTCGACAGCTACTAAGCACGGCATCCCACTTCCTTCTTCATAAGTTCTTCGCAATAAATGACCTGGACCTTTTGGCGCAACCATGCCAACAGACAAATCTTCTCTTGGAATGATCTCATTAAAATGAATGTTGAATCCATGAGCAAACAGTAAAGTTGCACCTTCTTTCATATTGTCAGCAATCTCAGAGTTATAAACATCTGCCATAACCTGATCTGGAAGAAGCAACATTACAACATCTGCATCAGATGCGGCATTTGCTAAGTTTTCAACTTTTAAACCCATTTCTTGAGCTCTTGAGAATGATTCTGAATCCTCTCTAAGGCCAACAGTAACATCTACACCTGAATCATGTAAATTCAATGCATGTGCATGACCTTGACTACCAAATCCAATAACACTTACTTTTAAATCTTTAATTAGATTTTGATCAATTGATGAATCGTATATAATTTTTGTTTCCATATCTCTCCTTACAAATTTGTTTGAATAGCAATCCTTCCACCTCTAACCATTTCAATTATTCCAAACGGTTTCATTAAATCCTCAAATTTATTTAATTCTTTTGAAGAACCAGTAAGTTCAAAAACTGCATAATCTTGGCCTACGTCTACTGAATTAGCTCCTGAGAGACTAGCTTTTTCAATTACAGATGTTTGGCTATCTTTATTTATTGACACTTTCAATAATAAAACTTCAGTTTCGATTGTCATGTCTGGATCTAGCTCAACAATTTTTATAACATTAACTAATTTATTGAGCTGTTTTTTTACTTGTTCTACTGCATCAAGTTCAGTAACGATTGTCATTTTTGATCTGCCTTCTATGTGAGTAGGTCCTACAGACAAAGAATTTATATTAAAACCTCGTCTTGAAATAGTAGATGCAACTCTAGCTAATACACCAGGTTTATCTTCAACCAAAACTGATAAAATTCTTTCACTCATAAATTTTTCAAATCCTCTTCATTTAAAATTATTTGGTCGTTGCTACCACCCGCTGGGACCATAGGAAATACCATATCTTCAGGATCTACAACACAGTCAATTAACACAGGTCTATCATTTATTTTTAACATTTCTGAAAAGACATTTTTTACTTCTGTTTTTTTAGTCATTCTTAAACCTACAGCACCCATTGACTCAGCTAGCTTTACATAATCAGGAACTACATGACCTAATTCAGATGCAGAGAATTTACTATTGTAAAATATTTTTTGCCACTGTCTAACCATTCCATGATTTCCGTTGTTAAATACTACAATTTTGACTGGTATATTTTCTGTAGAGGCAGTAATCAATTCCTGACAAGTCATTTGAAAACAACCATCTCCATCTAGAGCAAGTACCAATTTTTCAGGATATGCAGTTTTAGCACCAATAGCTGCAGGCAATGAATACCCCATAGTTCCAAGACCTCCTGAATTTAACCAAGTATTTGGTTCAGTAAAATTCCAATGTTGTGAAATCCACATTTGGTGTTGTCCAACACCTGATACAACAATTGCCTCTTCTTCAGTTAAACTTTGAAGCTCTTCAAGAACAAAAGGAACTTTCAAGGGACCATTTTCGTTTTGATTATAAGAAAGTGGAAATTCAGTTTTCATACTATTTAATTCGTTTATCCAATTTTCAGTATTAAGTTTTGTATCTCCCAGAGCATTAATAAGACCTAATATCACGCTCTTTGCATCACCAACTATAGGTACTTGAGCTTCTCTTACTTTTCCAATTTCAGCAGGATCAATATCAGCATGAATTACTTTTGCATTCTGTGCAAAAAATGAAGGATTAGCAGTTACTCTATCATCAAATCGAACACCTATAGCAATAAGCAGATCTGATTTTTGTATAGAAGTTGTAGCTGTATAATTTCCATGCATCCCAGGCATTTCTAAACATAACTCATGACCATCAGGAAACGCACCTCTACCCATTAATGTTGTAACAACAGGAATGTTAAATTTAGTTGCTAAGTCAAAAAGTTCTTGGTTTGCTTTGGAGTGAATAATTCCGCCACCAACATAAAGTATCGGTTTATTTGAATTTTTAATTAAGTTGGCTGCTTGCTGAATCATTTTTGGATTTGGTTCTAATGTAGGTTTGTATCCTGGTAAATCAAGTGGACCTGGTTCAACCCAATCAGATTTTTGATTTAAAATATCCTTTGGAATATCAATTAAAACAGGACCAGGTCTTCCTGAAGTTGCAATATACTTTGCCTCTTTTAACAC
>Ga0181575_10001199_pt1 | contig 18762 bp, 21 predicted proteins | sample 101ome_23_FD_145599 | JGI IMG/M metagenome (GOLD analysis project Ga0181575, IMG submission 145599) | Coastal salt marsh microbial communities from the Groves Creek Marsh, Skidaway Island, Georgia - 101411CT metaG (spades assembly) | ecosystem: Environmental > Aquatic > Marine > Intertidal zone... | reverse complement strand
CATTAATAAAGTTTTCATAATAATCTCTAAACTGTCCTTGTAGTGTTTTAACTTTGCCCATACCACCTGTGCTGTTTCTAATTACAGAATTGAAAAATGTTTTTAATCTAAATCCTACTGATGTTGGGTCTCTACTATCCATTTGATTTAACATAGGTCCTGCCTTTGATAGTGAACCTTGTGCCATTCTAATGAGTGAATCAAATTTTGTTAGTTCAGATGATGTAAATTTAGATGAACCGGAAGTATCTCGGTATCCTGCTGAGGCAAGATAAACATTTCTGCCACCTCCACCCGTTACTGTTCCAAATCCTGCTCGTAAATCTTGCATTGTTCTGCCTGAATATTTTGTATGAAAGACTATGCCTAATTTTGCACTTGCAATTTTTCTACCCACATTTGAGTTTACAGGCATTGCATATGTAATTGTGTTAGGTGTAAATGTAATCATAGATTCGCCATCTATGTCTGTTGTTTTTTTATCACCTGATGTAAATAATAAATCGCCTTGATAGACACCATTAGTAACAATTCTACGGAGATATGTTAAACATGCTGATAGTTTTTCTGCAACAACACCTGAATGATTTCTTCTGATGTCTGCACTTGTGTAATTAATCTTAGGTACTTTATTAAATACTGACTTAGTACCTACAAAGAATCTGCCGTTCTCTGGATTTATACCACAGATAATCGCTGGGGCACCATCCCACTTAACAGTCATATTGACTTTTTTACTTGACTTACCAGCGAGCATGTTGCGAATTGCAACAAGAAAATTTACAGCATTTTGACCACCTTTTGAACCATTGTCTATAATCTGGTCCTCTAGATGTTCTAAGTGCTTATTTTTGGCCTTAGTCTGATATCCTTTAAAACTAAACATGTGTCTCCCAATTGTTCCATATATATAACAAATCCATAAATGTACTGTTCACTTAACACAGTACTATTTATAAATCGGCCATCTTATATTATAGGATATATTGAGAGGAATGTCAAGCAATTTTTATCCGTGATATCCCTCATTTTCACAGGTTATTTTGACATTAAACGCTAGAGCTATTCTAGGTGTATCTGACCAGTTTGGGTCTACCCAATGTTCTATATGTGCTGGAAACATTATGAAGTCATTTACCTTAGGATAATACATATAAGTAGGTCCATTATAACAGTTAAATTCTTTAGACTTAAACTTTTCTTCTCTAACTAATATATCTGGATTTTTAAATCCTATAGGTGTTTTTTCATCTGACTTGATATAGTATATACCTGCAAAATCACACTTAGGGTGTGTATGAGGCATATTAAGGTGACCTTTTCTATTGATATTAATCCAACATTGTAATATTTGTAATTGCGAATTATCAACATAATTAAATTGATGTGCTACATTTCTAATTTCAGGTACTAATTTATCTATTAAGTTTTTATATAATGGTTCATCTTCTACTGAAATAAAAGGTGTTTGATGTCCACCATTAACATTACTTACATTTCTACTTGACTTATATTTTTCTTGTTGTAAAGCATATTCTTCTAATTTAGGAATTAGGTCTCTAGTAGAATCTAGATTGCATGTAAATAAAGGTGTTTTAAATATATCAATTGTGTTCATGTTGGTCTCTCAATAATGATTTTATATCATTATATACATCTATAATTTCTATATTAAATGCTACTGATATTCTAGGAATATCTGTGTTATTAGGTTCTACCCAATGTTCTATATGTGATGGTGTTATAAAAAAATCATTAGTTTTTGGATATATAACTCTTGCACTAGAATTATATTGATTAAACTTTAAACTTTTATAATCAGATTGTACTTGAAAACTATCTGGATTCTTAAATCCTATTCCTGATTTTTCATCGGATTTAATATAATAAACACATGTCCAATCACTATTAGGGTGTAAGTGTGTATTTAAAAATTGTCCCTTACGAAGAACATTAAACCAACAGGAATCATTTATTTTAATTTGTAACTTAGGATTATAAAATTGTGTTTCTATTGCTTGTTTTATAGAGGGAAATAATAAATCAACTAACTCTTTATATAGAGGTACATCTTTCATTGTAACATATGGTGTTGATTCTCCACCAAAACCTGTGTCTTCACATTCTAAATGATATGCACATTTTGTTAGCTCGGGTATTAATTTTTTTGTAGATTCAATGTTAAATTGAAAAAGGGGTATTGTAAATAAGTCAATTGTTTTCATAATATCATCTATTAGTTAGGAGAGGTCTATAGATTGACCTCTCCCTAGATATAAAATCTATTTATTTTTTAGCAGAACGAAGACCTAAGTCTACATTTCCAGCGTCTTGCAATACATCACCTGCGAAAGCTGTTCCTTCATATCCCACTTCCTTGTTGATTCTTCTTGCAATTGCTTGCTCTTCTTCTGTAGCAAAATGCTCATCCCAAGCAGCCAATCTTTTTCTCATATACCAATGCCAAATTGGTGGTACTAATGCGATAAAGAATACCACAAAGTAGCCCCAGCCTGTGTTTGGACATCCGACATTTTCAAGTTCCCAAAAGTGAGTTTCTCCTCTGTCGTGATGGTCTGCCTGTCTGCCGATTTCAATAAAGAACCAAGCTGTGAAAGCAGTTGAGTTATCCCAATTGTGTCTGTAATCAATTGGTTGGTCTTTTACACGGATAAGTCCGTAGTGTTCTAGATAGTTAAGTGCTTCTAGCTCAAAGTTTGAGATACCCCAAATTGTTGCTAAACAAGCCATACCTATCCAACCACCAGCGGCAAAGAAAAGTGCTACTGTTGGCACAGCCATTAGATAACCTCTAATCCAACGGTTTTGCCATGAAATGAATGGTACACCCATTCTTGAAAGTCTTTCTTTTTCCATGTTGTATAAGAATTTTGATTGACCTAGATATGAAAGTGGATAATGACCATAAATTGTACGCCCTCTTGGCGCCGTAGCAGGGTCATCTTCACTTGCAAGTTCTAAGTGATGATTGTACACATGAGCGTAACAGAAATGTGCTGAACCAGATAATGCCATCATCAATCTAGAGATTACGAATCCAAATCCTTTTGTATGAGATAGTTCGTGACCATAGATGATTCCGATACCAATAAAGATACCAGAAGATAATGTAGCACCAATCAGGTTAAGACCTGTTATACCTTCGTGCATTACTAATAAACCAGGAATTAATTCCATGATTACTGCACCTTCAGCTCCACCTAGAGACATATAAGAGTAAACTCTCCATGCCATTACTAATTGGAAAAGAACGAACACAGGTAACATGAAATACATTGTTAGGTTTTGGAAAGTTGGCCAACCTAAAGTTTCGCCATTTTCATCATACCCAACACCTGTTGTTTCAAACTTAGTAGCGATATCTACTAGCAGACCTACGAATAGCAATGCTACTCCTAACCAAGCCATGATACCACCTACTAACACACCAGCACCAGCAACGATAATTAAAATCGGTGCTAAAAGATAGCGTGCATTAAGTAATATTTGTCCCATTTGATTTTTCCTCCTATCATAATGGTTAATACTTGGATTATATCGTAAGGAACTAAAAATGTCAAGCCTATTCCAAACACTTTTAGAGGGACGATATATTCTTAATCCAAGCGTATGATTATATTTAGTAGTTTTAAAACTTGTATATCGAATTATTTTTCGTGTTTCACTTTATTATAAAATACTAATACAGTTTACCGAAAGGACCAAAGTCAAAAACTTTATTACCTTTTTTCTGTGCTAAAAATAATAAGTCTGTTAGATATTCATTTTGTTCTTTCTTTTTTAATTTTAGTAATTGGTCAATAAAATAAATTTGCATTAATTTTACATTTGCAATATGTGAAGTTTTTCCTTTAAAAACTTTTCTCATGTTTTTTATAAATTCTTCTTTTGTATTTACATTGATTGATGTTACTTTATCTTTTATATTCATGAACATTGTAGCAAACTCATTTTCTCTATTATTAAATTGTTTTAAATCTTGTGGAAAATTTTGATATTTATTATTGTATAATTTTTTGTTATAAAAATTAGAAAGTTTTTGCACTAATTCTAAAGGTGCTTTTCCTAATCTAGCTGATGTTGCACCCATTTCAGTAGGTTCAAATTTTAAATTTGCTAATCTACTTGTAGTGTTTCCTTTTATTTGAAATTTAGCAACAGGTCCTTGTGTGCCTTTTAATGTTATAATTGAATCTTGGGTTTCAAAAGTAAATTGTCCTGTACCATCTTTTTTTATTCCTAGTTTACAAGTGATGTCTCCTAAAGTATAATCATAACCTTTTAAACTATCATAAAATTTTTCACTAACATTTACTTCTTCATATCTAGCAGTTTTGCCTGATATTAATTTTAATGAAAGACCTACAACTTTTCTTTCTTTGAAAAGTTTTTTCATAATAGCATTTAATTCAATTATACTCTGTGTGCCACTAGGCCCTTCTAATTCTTTTTTAATAACTTCCCTATACTTGTCTTTAGTTTCTATTAACCAAATATCAGCAGGGTCCCACCTATCTTTTTGTGATATTCCGAATTTATCATTTATCAACTCTGATATAAAATTCATGAAACCACCATCTCTATTAAATACTGTAAACTTAGCGCCTGAAAATTCTACTAATAGTTTTTTCTGTTGAGCATAAAAAGTATTTAACCATTTATCTTCAGGTGTTTTTGATTCTATTGGTAAACTGAATTTAAATAATTTTTTACCACCTGTTTTAAATAATTCTTCAAGACCTTTTTTAGTAACTGTGTCTTTTACTATATCTTCAACTGAATTAAATCTTTTATTGTCTTGAAAAGCACGCTTACAGATATATGCTGTAGCACGCTCTTGCATTGCTGTAAATTCAGCATCCGATACTGGTATATTGTTTATAGTAGGCATGCTACTATTTATAACTTGAAATCAGAGAATTTATCGTATGCAACTTCTGGTTCTATTTGTTCTTCTTCTTCAGTCTGATTACTGTCTACAATATTTTGAGCAGAAGCTTCTACATCAAATAGTCTCATTTTAGAACGGTCTACACCTATAATAAAAGAACGATTCATACTTGGGTCACCGAATCTATTCTTTAATTGTTTGACTTTTAATTGATTTAATTGGTCTAACTCATCATTAGATATTAGAGCAAACATAAAGTCTGCTGTAGCAGGCAACCCAAATGATTCTGCCGTATCTTCTAGACCGATATCTGTTGAAGTAAAACCACTTCTTGTCGTTTGAGTAGCAGAAAATATAGGCACATCAAATTCAACTGCAAGTCCCCTTAACTCCTCAGCAATTGCTTTGATATAAAAATATGATGAGATATTACCACCTTTAAATCTACTACTCGCACATATATTGAGGTAATCAATAAATACGACATCTGGTTTAAAAGTTTTCTTCAATGATAATTCGTTTAGTAATGCTCTGAAATGACCACTATGAGCAGAAGCAGTAGGATATTCTTTAATAATTAATTGACCTAGTGTTTTGTTTTGTAACTTTTTAACTTTACTTTCATACATGTCTTTAGGCATTGCATGTAAATCATCTATTGTTACATCAAATAAATTAGCGTCTACTCTTTCTGCAATTCTTTCTTCTGCCATTTCAAGAGTAATATACAAAACATTTTTACCTTGTGTCAACCAATTAGCAGCCGCATGACACATGAATAATGATTTACCAACGCCGGTGCCGGCAAGTGCAATGTTTAAAGTTTTACTTGGGACACCGCCTTTGGTGATACGATTAAAATAATTTAAATCAAACTTAAATCTTTTTTCTCTTTTATGATAGAACTCAAATCTTGCCTCAGCGTCATCTATATAATCATGACCGATATGATTATCAAAAGATACTGCAAGTGCTTGAGATAAAATACTAGGTATCGCTTCTGGATTTTGTTTCTTATCTTTACCATCTAGAATCTGAATACCTTCTAGAACGGCATTATGAACTGCACGGTCTTTACAAAACTTTTCTGTTGTATCTAATAACCATTGTAATTCTACTTCTTGATTATCAAGTTTATTTACAATAGTTTTTATTTCAGATAATTCTTCTTCTTTTAAATCTTTTCTTTTATTTAATTCTACAAGTATGGTTTCTTTTGTAGGTAAATTTTTATACTTATTTACAAACTCATTTATTTCACCGAATAATGTTGATTCATTATGATTAGTAAAAAACTCTGTCTTGATAAAAGGTAATGCCTTTCTTGTAAAGTCTTCATTATAAAATAAATTTCTTAATATAATTCTTTCTATTCTATCACTCATTCGTGTCCTCAAATTTCAAATCTAACTTACCTGTTGCCAATTGTTCTTCTACTAAATCTATTAGAATATCGCCAATGTAATTGATAAATTCTTCTGTATCAACATCTATATCATTAGGATTTCTTACGATATTATAATCAAAGATAACTGACATCTTCTCATCATCTTCTACTGGTTTAAAACCTACATTACCATATTTGTATATGATATCTTTATACTTGTCTTCTACAAGTTTTATACAGGTGTAATCATCTTGCTGTCTTTGTGCAAAGACATATTTTTTATTCTTCTGTACCGTAGGTAAATTTTCGTTTTGTGTACTCATCAATCTTCTCTAATATTTCTTTGGTAAAATATTTTTCAGGTTCATTATTAATAGTTTTTGCATACTGTTTATTGCCATCTGGTAATTCATATCTTGTTGATACTTTTTTAAATAAGCCAGATTCTTCTGCAAGGTCTAACAGACCATAATATTGGTCTAGACCTTTTGAGTAAGTAAGTCTAACATCTACCATGGCATTTTCTTTTGTAATTCTCGACTTGTAGTTTTTACAATGTACAATATTACCTACAACTTCTGTGCCATCTTTTTCTTTTTTCTTACCTAAGTAAACAATACTTGAAGCTGCATATTTAAGACCAGACCCACCACCCATTTCTTTTTGTGGGAACATAGAACCTATCACATCATATGTGTGATTAGTCATAATCATTGGCACATTTGCCTGACCTAATTTTAAAGTTAAAACTCTAAATGCTGATTTAACAATTTGACTTCTTGTCATGTCTCTAGTTTCTTTACCTTCTGCTGTATCTTCCATTTCTTTTGTTGTTGATAACATACCTAAAGAATCTAACACGAACATGATAGGTTTTCTTTTATCTTTTTCTTGTTCTAGATACTTGTCAAGAACTCTAATTGCTTGTAGTCTAAACTCTTGAACTGTTGCAACTGGCATGATAACTATTCTATTTGTATCTAAACCTCTTTGTTCTAACATATCTTTTGATACTGCATTTTCTGATTCAAAATAAATCACACCAGCATCCTTGTCTTTATCTAGAAAATGTTTACATACACCTAATGCAAAGAAAGTTTTACCTGTTGCGGCCTCACCTGCAATCGCTGTTATACGATTACCTGGTAAACCACCAAATATACTGCCTGATAATAAGGCGTTGAAAGCATATGAACCTGTGTCAATAAAACTATCAACATCACCACCTGTTACGCCTTCTGACGCTAATGTGGCATATTCATTGCCTGTCTCTTTAATTATATCTTTTAAAAAATTACTCATTATATTACCTCAATATGAAAATCATTATACACCATCTAGAAAAAATTGTCAAGTGTGGTTACTCTTGAATGTCTGAATAAATCTAAGTTAGAATGTACGGAATGAAAACACCATACATTTTCTATGAACAACATATTCATAAATTCATTTAATTCTTCTTTTGTTTTGAACTTAGCATTTCCTTGTGGTCTTTGCATGATTCTCATGCCAATCTGACCTATGAAATAATCTTCTAAAGAATCAACTAATTCATCACAACTATAATATCTTGTACCTTTTATTTTTGGGTCCATGATATTTACAAATAGAAAACCATTATCTGATAAACTCTTATGACTATTTAGTGAGACTGGTAAATAGAAGTCATCACGCCATTTTTCATACTCATTAAATTTAAACCATGATTGGTCTTCTTCATGTTCACCACCTTTATTATATTCTTCTGTACTAAAGTAAGGTGGACTTGTAAATGCACAATCTACATTATTGATTTCATCCCATGGTAAATCTTCTGCACCACATCTGTAAATTCTAACTTTCTTTTTACCGTCTACGCCTATAAATGAAGGACTATCTTTTGTAGTTTGACCTGCATGTAATTTAGGTTCTTTATTACCTAAAAACTTTTCATAAGTTTCTATCTGGTTGTAATACTTTAGAAATGTATTTGGATTAGGGTCGCAACCAATATATTCTTCGGCATCCGAAGTATAAAAACCTGCAAGTCTATCACCCCAACCACAACTTGTATCTAAAACTTTTTTAGCGTCTGTCATATGATATATTGCCTTTGCAACATTAGGTTTAAATTGTGTTGCAATATAAGTACCTAATCTAAATGCACTCATATAACTTGCTTCATGCAATGCACCACCTCTAAGTTTTTCTTCACCATCAATATTAACTTTTTTCATATTGTTAATACCACGCCAAATAGGACCTAGGCACTTCCAGATATCTTTCGCTGTGCCTTCAGTCCACACTTCTATTGGTGCTTTAAAACCATAACTACCACAGTTAAGTCTTAACTCTTGATGAAAATAATTACTAATAGAATTGTAGGTGCTAGGGGCGTCTATCAATCCTAAACCATGTTTACTAAATGGATATTTGTAATCATCATACTTTTCAAATACTGTTTTATCAATATTCTCTAAAGGTTTTATTATCTTCCATATGTCATCATTTTTTAATTCATTAAATAATTTTCTGACATCTTTTTCTTCTATTACTTTAAGAGGAAATTTAGGTCTATTCTCTGCAATATAATCTGCCAAGTCTAATCTAAATTGTTCTTTACCTATTCTATCTGTGTGATATTCAAACTCACTCTGATTCATGATAGGTAAACCATCTTTATTTGCATATTGTTTTAGCCATTCGCTCATCCGAAAAATGCCTCCAAACTTGCTTTCTTTTCAACTTCCCAACCTATACTCTCTAATATAAATGATAGAGGAGTAATAAATGTTTTTTCAAACTGTACATCTCTATCAATAAAATCATTTAAATTAAATTCTCTAGGTAATTTTGTAATATAACTTATCACATCATACTTAAAAGGATTTCTCTCTTTTAGTTTTATAAATTTAATTTTATCACCTTCTTGTATCTCAGGATAGATATGGTCTATCTTGTGTTCTTTTATTTGATAATTATAAATCAATGCACCTTTTACATGTATAGGTGTACCTTTTACAAATATATCTTTTGCACTTCTATACTTTCTTAGATTATTACAACTTCTAGGAAAAGATATTTGTTCTGGTGTCATCTGATTAAATTCTTCTCTAAAGTCTGCAACAAATTTTATAAGTGTATCGTTGTCTTTTGTCATCATAATATCAATTGCCTCTTTAATTTTACCACGACAAACTTCTGGCGTTGAAGACTTGACTGCCTCAATGCCCATAATTTTCATTTTAGGTTTTGTATATCGAATACCTTCTTCATCTAATACATGCAACATATATCTTTTCTTGGCAGTCCATATCGCCTTGTCGGCAATAACTTCTCGTTTCATAACCATTCTTTGTTGAAATGCATTAGTATAATCTGCCAATTCATTAAAACATTTTTCAATAAATGGTTCTATCTTTTGTTCAATAACTTTATCTAAAAATTTTAGTATCTGTTCTGTATCTTTACCTTCACATGTTTTTTCTACAAGTTTATCTAAACACAAATAAATTGAATCTGTATCGGATGCCACAATGTAATCTACTTTATCATGTGTCTGCATAACTTTATTCATGTATTCATTTACATTTTGTTCTATATGTCTAATTACTAATTGACCTGCTGTTGTAATTGCTGTTGCCTGTCTAACATCATAGTATCTAAAGTATTGATTACCGATAGCACCATAGGCACTATTTAATGCAATCTTTTTTGCCCATTGAATATTATGACATCTTGCAATTTCATTTTGATACGATTTATCTTTTGTTTCTTGATACTTCTTCTTTGCCTCTAACATTTTCTTTTTATAGACAACTCTATCTTGATACATCTTGTCTAATAATCTAGGTAAGAATCCTGCATTGTCTCTTTTAAATCTTGCACCATTAGGTGTCATACATAAGTTAGCAGATTTTAAATGTTCTAGATTAGGTTTCTTTGCAAGTAATTTATTTACAGTTACACTACCTGAATCTATACCTACTATTTTTTCTGGCGATATATTATATTGCATAATTAAATGAGGATATAGTGAATTAATATCAAACGATACTATCCACTTATGCATACCTGTAATAGGTTCTTTTACATATGCACCATCATATTTTGTATCTTTAATCTTCTCTGATTTTTCAGGCACTACAATGTGTTCTTTTCTTAAAAAGTTATAAATCAAAACATCCCACACTCTTACTTGTGAGAACACATCATCATAGTTTACTTTTGCCTCATAGGCCATTGTTAATATCAACTCAATAAGTTTTAGTTTATCTTCTAGTTTATCTACGATTTCTACATCTTGTATGTTATAATCTACAAACGATTGAAAGTCTTTTGTATACCACTCTCTAAAAGTTTCATAAGGCATTTCATCTTTACCTATACCCAACTCAACTTTACCTATGTAATCTAGTTTATAACTTTCTTGTCTTGTTGGTATAAACTTTTGATATAAGTCTATGTAATCTAACATAGCAATACCCATAACATTAAATACAGTTTTAGGTCTACCTCTTACAATGACTTCTCTTTTTTCTACATACTTCCATGGCGAAAAGTTTCTAACGACTTTATCATCTGTTAGTCTAATAATTCTATTCATTAGATAAGGTATATCAAAGAACTTACAATTCCAACCTGTAATAATATCTGGATAGTTTTTCATCCAGAATGTCATAAACTCTTTAATGATTTCTTTTTCTGAATTACATCTTACATAAGTTACATCTTCTCTATCAGTTACAAAATCACCTGTACCCCATGTTATAATTTGTTTGTTAGTTTGATTCTTAACTGTTAGACACAATATTTCTTCAACAGGATTATCTACATCAGGAAAACCTTCTTCACAACTTGTTTCGATATCAATAGTAAAGATTTTAATTTTATCTTTTTGCCATTCAACATCATCTTTATATTCGTTTGAAATGTATTGATATGCAAATCTTTCCATACCATAGATAGGAGAATTAGAGTTATCATAACTCTTTTTAAATTCTCTTGCCTTTACAATACTATCGAACTGTGTTGGTTGTAGATAATCGCCTTGTAAGTTAGTATGTTTAGTTTTCTTATTTGTTAAAGTAAAAAAAGTAGGTTTAAAATCTATCTTTTCTTGAAACTCTTGTCCTTCATGAATACCACGAACAAATAATTTACCTTTATATTCAATTATGTTCTTATAAAAATTCATCAAGTAATCAACTGTTTCTCTACTTCTACTATACCACCTGTATTTGCCTGATAAGTTTTTTTCAACTCATCATTAGGGTCAACACTTGTAACTATGTTGTCTTGTTTAAATGTAACTTCATCACATTTACCATACGGAATATATTGATGAAATCCTAGAGTAACAGGTTTACCTGGTGCCTCTTGTTGTGGAATAATCACAAAAGGTTTTTGTAAAATCATATGTGTTGAGATACCATTCTCATCAAATATTTCTTCTTTTATTTTACCTATTACATCTTCGCCTGTTGTCAAACGAAATAGCTTCACATCTGCCATAATTTACCTCACTTGTTAATAATGTATTATAATATAAAAAAACTTATTTGTCAATGCTATACGGACTAGTAACTATATATTTTCTACTAGGGTCTACCATGACATTAAGTCTATTCATAAATTCTCTATCTAATAATATATGTGTTCTGTCTTCTCTATCATCTAGAGTAAACTCTACATCTGTATATAGTGTGCCTGCAAATTGCACATCTAATTTAATTAAGTATCTGTCTTCTTCATAGTCTCTTAGGCCACCTACTTTTATTTCTTCTTTAGAAATAATATCTGATGTAATAGTTTTGTTATATAAAGACCATGTTACTTTTTTACCTTTGACTTCCATGTTCTCTGCATGTATAACATTTGTGCCACTATTACCTGTATCAAATTTTGCAACAATATCACCAAAAGGTTTTATTGTCATAACTTCTTTATACCCACATTGCGAAGGTGCCTGTACCCAATTTCTTTTATTTGTAAAATATTCTAAAATTTCTTTACTTATATTTCTACCTGTTGCCTCTTCCATACCCTCTGTGCCTGGTGATGAGTTTACCTCAATCATAAATGGTGGTTCATTCTTTCTATCTTTTGAAGGTATAAAATCTACGGCAGTCCATAAACCATTTACTGCCTTAGAGGCCTTGATACATTCTTCTATTTCTAATTCTGTTAATTTTAATTCTTCTGGTTTTGAACCTTGTGATACATTACTTCTAAAATCACCTTTGATTACAGGTCGTTTCATTGTTGCAAGAACTTTACCACCTAAAACTAATACTCTAACATCATAGTCTGTCTTAATATATTCTTGTACTAATAAATCGGCATCCTCATCTTGTTTATTAATTAACTGTACGATAGAATCTAATCCTATTTTTGATTCTATGAATAGTACACCTACACCTTTTGACCCTCGTAATGTTTTCATAATTACAGGAAAGTCTGTATCTAAATTTTCAAACGCCTTTAAGGCATTTTCTTTATCTGTTATTAGTGAAGATTTAGGTTGTCTTAAACCATAATCAGCAAGTTTGATAGATGTTCTATATTTGTCTGTGCATATTTCTATACAGTCTCTACTGTTGATACAACATACTTTATCTTTTTCAAACATAGATATAATATCCATCCAACTGTCTCTGCGAACAACTGAACCTCTAAATATCGCAATAGTATTTTTATCAATTACAAAACCTTTTTTATCATCTTTGTTGTGTAGTCTTCTAATGTTATCTTCGTTTGATGTATACCCACCTGTAAGTTTATACAGGTAATATTTCCACCCTAACTTTTTTGCCTCTTGTTGAAGTCTATCTGCCGTGTGAAAAGTTTTTGCCTGTTCAGGTTCATCTGTTATGATTACTAGTTTAGGATTTTCAACTGCCTCACTAATAAATTCATTAAAACTTGGTACTTTCATCTTCTACTTTTTTGCCTATGTTGTATTTTGCTGATAATATCCATTCATGTTTTTCTTTAAAAGGTAAAACCTTTATCTGACTTAGAGGTGCCTTGTTTTCAGATTCCTCTTTTTTAGTTATGTCAATTAAGTTCCAATCTTGTAGCAATATAGCAATTGTATTTCTTCTTTGTATATCATTTTCAGATAGTGTTGCTGTCTTGCCGTCTAATGCAAATAACTCTTTAAAGTGTACAATATAATATTTACCTTGTTTATGTAATATATGACATGATTGATATAGTGTTTTGTCTTTGCGACTTGCAACACCTATTCTAGTTAGTGTCTCTCTTACTTTTAGAAAATCATCAGGTTGTTTAATTGTAACTTCGAGCATGTTATCTGGATTCCATTCTATTTCATCATTCATTTTCTCTTTCTCCCACCCTTATCAATAGATAGTTTTATTAATTCAATTTGCTCTTTAGTTAGTATTGATAAGGCCTCTCTTGCCTTTTCGTTGCTATAATCATAATATTCTTTGACATACTCTATATCTTTTAAAACATTTTGTTTTAGCCACTTACCACCAAATCGCTTCTTTTTTCTTATACTATTTATGAAAAAATTAAATTGAACATCTTTATCTAAGAAGTGGTAACCATTCATCTCATTTGCCTGTGCAATACAATCATAAAACATAGACAAACATTTATTGATAACAAAGGGTGGATATTTCTTTGTCCACTCTGTATCATCAGTATCTAATAGTTTTTCTTTAGAAAAATTGATAGCGTTTAAATAATCTTTTAACTCATACATTATTTAAACTTACATCCTGCCATAATCTCTGTTAAACAAGCGACCATATTAATCTCTTGGTCAGCGACAAAGGCTGCCTTGTATTGATAACCTGCGATTATTAATATTGCCTGTGGTATAGAGTTTGGCGATAACGATTTATAAAGCACATCATAGATACTTCTAAACAAGAACGCTGGTTCTTTATCTAGATTTTGCACGACCCACTTTCTCATATCGTTAAATCTTTTTTCTTTTAGTGATGATAATAATTCTTTATGACTGACTTCAGACATAGAGAACAATATACCACTATCTATTTTACCTCTTACAGAATATCTTTGTAATTCATTTATTGTCCTTCTAAAATCAGGATAATGTTTTTGAATTAATTCTGCAAGTATTTTCTTATCAAAAGGTACTTCTTCATCTTCTAATATTTTAGAACATCTTTCCATAAATGCTGTTGCTGTTTTAACTCTTTGACCATTTACGATTCTAAAGTCTACAACAGTACATCTACTATGAAGTGGTTCGATAAGTTTTGCTTTGTAATTACATGTAAATATGAATCTACAATTTGCATGAAATGTTTCTAAGAAGTTTCTTAAAGCAGGCTGAACTGAATCGGCATTTGTATAGTCTGCCTCATCTATGATTACTACTTTATGATTAGCGTCTTCAGTTAGAGATACAGTACTTGCAAAGTTTTTAATCTTTGTTCTTAATGTATCAATCTGGCGACCTTCATCTGAACCATTAATGATTATGTAATCACAACCTAATTCTTCACACAATGCACGAGCAACGGTAGTCTTACCTGTACCTGCTGTGCCTGATAATAATAGATTAGGTATTTCGCCTTGTTTTAAAAACTCACTAAAAGTTTTCTTCGTATCTTCTGGTAAGATACAATCTTTGATTTGTTTTGGGCGGTATTTCTCCACCCACAAGAAATCTTGTGCCATAATATAATCCTCAAGTTAGTTAAAATTAAAATGTTGAATCTGGTTCTAGTGCAATCCAGTATTTAACTGGTCTAGTACGATTCACAAAATGACTGATTTTCTGTGATGATATTGCAACATCATAATCATCAGTAATCATTTTAAAATTTTCTGCCTTGAAGTATCCGGTAAACACTTTATCAGATTCACAAATGTCCACAGAATAAGTGTTAGAAGATTTGTTCTTCTTATCAGTAGCAATCATTTTAATTGATGTGCCATCACCTACAACTGCAACATCAGGTAGACCTAATGTGTTAATACCTTTCATAACTTTTTCAAACATATCTTTTGTAAATGTAAAAGATACAAAAGTGTCTGGCATAGTTATTGTTTTTGTTGGTGCAACAATGACTGATTTATCAGCAAAAAAATATTTGACTTTCTGTTTGCCTTCAACGACTTCTACATGTGATTCACCTTCAAAGTTTAATGATGGTTTTGAAAACATATCAATTGTTCTCAAAAACTCTGGTAAATCATATATAGCAAATTCTTGTGGCATGTCATCAGATATCTCTGCCTCTGCTAATATATTTTTCATTGTTGATATTGTTGTTAAAGTTTTACCACTTTTAACGAGTATGTTTTGATTAATGTCGGAAAAGTTTTTTAAGACATTAATTGTATCACTTGATATTTGCATAATATAAACCTCAATTGTTAATAATGTGTTAATTATATACCAACCAGCACTAAATGTCAATGCTGGTTGGCATTTAATGTTTACTTAATTTTGATTACTCTTGGTTTCTTATCTTCAGGTACAACTCTTTCAAGTTCCACTCTAAGAAGACCATCTTTCAAAACAGCGTCATTTACAACTACATCATCTGCAAGGGTAAATATTCTTTTAAATGCCCTTTTAGCAATGCCTTTATGAACCACAGTATCCTTCGGTTTATCTTTGCCAGGTAAATCAGATGATTTAATTGTTAAAGTTTTATCTTCAACGATTACCTCAACTTCTGACTTAGAATAACCAGCCAATGCAACTTCAACACAATGTGTATAATCACCTGTCTTGACTATGTTGTATGGTGGATAGTTTGGTTGTTGATGTTCTAATAGTGTTTCAAAATGTTTGAATATATCATCATAACCAATAGTATATGGATGTAACGAACTAAATGGATAGCTAGTCATAGTTTCCTCCTTTGTTAAGCAAGTTTTATAGAAGTCCCATTATGGCAACTTCTACTATTATTTATAATGGATTATATCTTAAAAATCAAAAAATGTCAAGCTTAATCCTAACCCAAAGATTGTAGAATAGATATACATGTTGGTAGTGATGTCTGAATTTTTAGTTATAAATCCAAAGTCATGTGCTAATGTTATGACAACTAGAAATAAAATCCATGCCATAACAGCCCATGCAACTATTTTTATTAAAATTTCCACTTAGTTTTAATCTCAATCTTGTGTGAGTTTGATGAATTAGGTAATTCAACTCCTTCCCATTTGCCTTTCCAAGTAAATGAATCTGTAATTTTTTTCTTAAATCCAAATTCATATGATGACCCAGCGTCTCCGTCAAATATATTTGAACCATGAGGTACACTTTCTACGACACCAACTTCACCATATAATTTTAGGCCACTCTCTGTTTTCCAAGAATTGCCGAATCTAATATGATTAATTGTTTTATCGTAATTTGTGTCCTTCATTTTAAATTCATGTTTAGACATGAGATAGGGACCTGAGATTGCAAGATTGCTGATTAATAAAAGTGGTATAATTAAAAGTTTTTTCATACTAATACTTATAAAAAAAGGTCTAACATTTGTGTTAAACCTTTATGAAATTTTTGTGTCGGTTTTATCTTCTCATCTTTGATAAATCTTTCGCATGTTCTTCATCAAAAATAGGTACAAGATTTGACTTGTGTAATATGCCGATACCGATAAGTTTTCTTTCACCATCATATACTTTAGGTTCTTTCTTCGCACATACATGAGGTTCTACTTTAGTTTCTGTTCTAACTTCTGATACTCTATTATGTGGCATAGGTTCGCCTTGATATACGCCTCTATCTTTCTTCTTGTGTTTAAGTTTGCCGAATCTGAATTTTAGATATGTGTCAAAATCCATCACCATGAGAGGTGCTAGATGTGGGTCTTTCTTGTATTTCTTATTATGAAGTCTATGCTCTTCTTTTAATTCGAGCATTCTGGTCTTCGTAATTTTGACTTTTGCTTTCTTGGTATTCAGACTAGTCATGCCTGGAACCAAATGCATACTTTTTGGCATAATTATTTTACTGTTTTATATAAGAACTATCTTCATGAAATTTAGTGTAGTTTCTTCCTTTCATCAAAGCATACATGAATGTCAATCCCTGTATTTCATTTAATTTATTTTCAACTTTTGTTTCTTCTAAAGCTGTCATCATAGATTCTGTTAATTTATTTGCAATTTTCATAGTTTACTCCATAGTGTTAGTGTATACATGGATTATAGGATACCTTGGGATGTTTGTCAAGCTATTTTTTACTTTTTTAATGCACTATTTTAGTGCATATTAATCACAATAACCATCATCTTCTTGATGTCTGAGACCAATGTATAATCCACGCTTAGGTTTGTCTTCTTGTTGAGATTCATTCTCATTTAGGGGTTGTCTGACTATATCTTCCTCTACACATTCTTCCCCATATTGACATTCTAAAACATGACATGGTTTATCTGAAACATTTTTTGCATGGTGCCAATATTCTTTCGGTATTAGAAATGCTGGCCCATGTTCTTTTTGAACAATACCATTCATGACAACTTCACCTTTCATAACATACCACAATTCATTTCTTTTGTTATGATATTGTTTTGATAATTCTTTACCTGGTTCTATTACTAATTCTTTTACTTTTATTTCTTTACCTATCTCATGTATTACTCTGTAATATCCCCAAGGTCTTTCTGTTCTTGCATTTTTATAATCTTCTAAAATCCAACTTGAAGAATTTTTTTTGTTTTCACCACCTACACCAAACTCAAAGGACACCCATTCATCATCTTTAAATCTATCTTGTTCTGGCACATTATCGGTTGTTCTATCACCACCATTACAAAAAATTATCGGTGTATGAAATGAATTATTAAATGGGTCTTTATATAAGTGTTTTACCATTTCTATTGCATGACAAGCTGTGTTATCTTCATCATCAAATGATATAACTTTATCTACTACTAATAACTCATTTAGAATTGCCTCTCTTTCTTCAAAAGGCATAAATGGTCTACCTTTTTTTCTTGTTAACCATTCATCAGAGTTTAGACCTACAATTAAATAATCTGCAAATTCAGCTGCAGCTTTTAAATATTGAATATGACCTGAATGTATTGGGTCAAAACCACCGGTTACTAATGCAACACTTTTTGGTTGATGTTTAAATCTTTTGTCTTTTACTTTCATTTTCAAACCATTTCTTAAATTTTTTATCTGCAAACCATAACTTTTTTACACTCATGGGTACGATACTCATATGTATAAAAGTTTTAATTATTTCATAATCTTTTTTCTTTATCATTTTTGAAATATAAATGTAGGTTCAAATTTTCTACCTGCAATATCAGGTCTAGTAAACTCACCCATGTATTGTTGTTTCTGTTTGACTTCTGTTGTGCCATCTAATGAGCCTTGTTCTTGTTTACCTTGTTGTGTTGATAAAGATAACCACCAAGTGTCTGTATGTTTAAAACCAGATTCAATTGCAAGTTTAACTGTGTCTTCTTCAAATGTTTTATACTGTTTAGTATT
>Ga0181575_10001192_pt1 | contig 18792 bp, 12 predicted proteins | sample 101ome_23_FD_145599 | JGI IMG/M metagenome (GOLD analysis project Ga0181575, IMG submission 145599) | Coastal salt marsh microbial communities from the Groves Creek Marsh, Skidaway Island, Georgia - 101411CT metaG (spades assembly) | ecosystem: Environmental > Aquatic > Marine > Intertidal zone... | reverse complement strand
ATACGTCCTCCCGCCTGACGACCCAGAATAAATTTACCTTCCGTTATGGGCGAGTCGATATTCGCGCCGCAATGCCACGAGGTAAAGGCCTCTGGCCGGCGCTGTGGATGCTGGGTGTCAGTTTCGCCACGGTCGGCTGGCCCGCCAGCGGCGAAATCGACATCATGGAAATGGTGGGCGGCAGCGGTGGCGAGGATACCGTCTACGGTACGGCGCACTGGGACAATGCGGGCGCGGCAGCCCAGTACGGCGGAAGCACGAAGCTGCCGCCCGGCCAGACGCTCGACAGCAGCTTCCATGTGTTCAGCCTCACCTGGGATGAGAACCAGCTAAATTGGTTTGTTGACGATATCCTCTACCACACTATGGATATCGATGACCCACCTGGGCTCGCAGCATTTCGCGAGGAGTTTTTCCTCATCGTCAACGTCGCTGTTGGTGGCGACTGGCCGGGACCACCCAACGCCAATACTGAATTCCCACAGCACATGCTGGTTGACTACATTCGCGTCTTCCAGGCCAATTGAAACAGAAACCGGATCACTTCATGAGCCAAGCAGTACATAACAACAAGAACGCGATCCCTGCACCGATTGGCGATTTCATCTCGATTGATGGCGAAGACTTCTGCGCCATCTACAATGTTGATCAGATGCCGCCTTTCTTCATGAGCCTTATTTCCGCGAGTGATCACTGGCTGTTTATTTCATCGAATGGCGGGTTGACTGCGGGCCGCGTCTCCCCCGAAACCCCACTCTTCCCTTACACAACCGTCGACAAGATTCAGGACAGTACAACCCACACTGGTTCAAAAACGCTGATTCGAGTATCGAACAACCAGCAAACCTGGGTCTGGGAACCGTTTAATCAGGGGTTGGACGGTTACTACGACGTCAGCCGCAATCTGTTCAAGAGCGCGCTCGGGGACAAGCTGCGATTTGAGGAGATCAATCACGACCTGGGGCTGTGCTTTCGCCTGACTTGGCAGACCAGTGAGGCCTACGGCTTCATCCGCACCAGTGAAATCGAGAATCTGGAAACCGAACCGCGCATCATCAATATCGTCGATGGCATCCAGAATCTGCTGCCTGCAGGCACGCCGGCATTCAGCCAGCTGAACACCAGTAACCTGGTGGACGCTTACAAGTGGTCAGAACTGGACACGGTCTCGGGCCTCGCACTATACACACTGTACTCAGGCATTACCGACCGAGCAGAACCAGCCGAATCGCTTCGGGCCACGACGGTATTCTCGCTGGGTCTGGAGGGTTGCCAAACCCTGATTTCGTCGGAACAACTGAAGGCCTTTCGCCTCGGCAGCGACCCGGAAACCGAAGCCCACAAGCGAGGTATCCGCGGCTGCTACTTTCTCAGCACTGCATTGAACCTGGATGCGAAAGAGTCCCGAAACTGGCAGATCATCGCAGATGTCGAGCAGGATCAGGCGGCGGTCGTTGCGCTGCGCCACGAACTCAAAGCAAAAGGCGAACTGCAACAGCGCGTGACCAATAGCATCGCGAGCAACAACGATAAACTCGCCAGAATTCTCGGTCGCGCCGACGGGTTCCAGTCAGTCGATGAGGAAAATGTCGCCAAACATCATACGGCCAATGTCACCTTCAACGTCCTGCGCGGCGGCATCTTTGCCGACCAGTACAACATTGATAAGGACGACCTTCTACACACGCTAAAGATGTTCAATCGAGCAATTTATTCAAGACACCAGGCAACGCTGGAGAGCCTGCCCGAGACCCTGACCATTCAGGAGCTCGCCGACTTCTCCAGTAAGTCAGCCGACCCGCAGCTGCAGCGGCTCTGCCTCGAATACCTGCCAATCATGTTCGGGCGGCGGCATGGTGACCCGAGCCGGCCCTGGAATTTCTTCGAGATCAAACTGAAACATGACGATGGCAGGGACTTACTGTCCTACCAGGGCAACTGGCGTGACATCTTCCAGAACTGGGAGGCGCTGGTTCTGGGCCACCCCTCCTACATTGAGCACATGATCGCAAAGTTTGTGAATGCCTCAACCATGGACGGTCACAATCCTTACCGCATCACCAAGGAAGGCATCGACTGGGAGATCGAGGATCCGGATGATCCATGGAGCTATATTGGCTACTGGGGTGATCACCAGATCATTTACCTGCTGAAACTGCTGGAATTGTCACGCGACCATCACCCGGGAAGACTGTCTGAACTGCTGACAACACCAGTCTTCTCCTATGCCCATGTCCCCTACAGGATTCACTCGTTTGAGGAGATGCGCCGAGACCCTAAGTCCACCATCAGCTACGATTTCGGCCTCGCCGACGTTATCGAGGCCAGGGTCGCTGCGGTCGGTGCCGATGGCAAGTCTGTACACAATGCAGCTGACGACGTTTACCTTGTTAACCTGACAGAAAAACTGCTGGTACCCCTGCTGGCGAAACTCTGTAACCTCGTTATCGACGGCGGCATCTGGTTGAACACCCAGCGGCCCGAGTGGAACGACGCAAACAACGCGCTGGTAGGACACGGACTGTCGATGGTCACACTCTTCTATATGCGGCGCTACATTGAGTTCCTGCAGCAGCTGATGAAGGACAACCTGAACAGCGTCGAGCTCACCACCGAGGTAACAGAGTGGCTGTTGGAAACGACCAGCGCGCTCGCAGCCACCCGTCAGGAAGTCGGAGACGCAAAGACAACGCCGGCGCAGCGCCTGGCGTCAATTACTCGACTTGGCGAGGCGGCAACCCGCTACCGCAGCAAAATCTATGACCACAGCGGCAATTTCTCGACAACGATCCAGCAGACCAGGCCGATCTTCGACCTGTTCGCCGAAGCGCTCGCACTGATTGATCACAGTATCACGCATAATAGGCGCGAAAGCGGCCTCTATGAGGCCTACAACCTGATGCGCGTCGACGCTGAAGGCGCTCACGTCGAAGCGCTTTATGCCATGCTGGAGGGCCAGGTGGCTGCGCTCAGCAGCGGCGGCGTCGATATCGATACCGTGCCCGACATCATCGATCGGCTCTTCAACAGTCAGTTGTATCGCGGCGACCAGGAGAGTTTCATGCTCTACCCGGATCGACCTCTGCCAAATTTTCTTGAAAAAAATGTGATCCCGAGAGGTGATGTCGAACAGTTGCCCTGGCTACTGGAACTGCTTAAAGCAGGCGACAATCAGCTGATCTATCAAGACGCAGACGGCGACTGTCGTTTTAACGCGGCGTTCGCGAATGCTGGCGATCTTACAGCCAGACTTGACGAAGCAGCGGAGTTGCACCCCGACGACGTGGCGGCGAATCGGGAGGCCCTGCTCGAACTCTATGAAAAGGTTTTCAATCACCTTGCGTTCACAGGCCGATCCGGCGGCATGTTTGGCTTCGAGGGACTTGGCAGCATTTACTGGCACATGGTGGCTAAACTGCTGCTGGCCGTGCAGGAAAATTTCTTCAGGGCCATCGAAGACAACGCTTCCACTGCAACCACCTCTCGACTCGGGACACTTTACTACCGGGTCCGGCACGGACTGGGCTTTAACAAGTCGCCTGAGCAGTATGGTGCCTTTCCAACGGATCCCTACTCACACAGTCCAAAGCATGCCGGCGCCCAGCAGCCCGGCATGACCGGGCAGGTTAAAGAGGAGCTGCTGACTCGGTTCGGCGAACTCGGGGTCAGGGTCAGTGAGGGCGGAATTCGATTCATGCCCCGCTTGCTGCGCCGCGCTGAATTTCTGAAAGCACCCGGTTCATTAAGATACCTCGACGTCAATAACATCTGGCAGAACCTGAACCTGGACATCAATCACCTGGCCTTTACCTGGTGCCAGGTGCCCATCGTCTACCGGCTCACCGACACCGGCACGAATCGAATGAAGGTCGTCTATGCCGATAGTCATGCCAGCGTCACAAACGGACTCACGCTGACAGCAGCTGACAGCACTCATATTTTCAACCGGGATGGCGCGATTACCCGCATCGAAGTTGACCTCGGCAGCAAGGATATCTACCCCGAGCGCTGATCGACGATGTCGACGAACTAACAGACCTAAGCGAGCGTTAGCCAACATGTCACTGTACAAAGACAAGTACCTCTCACTGGCAGGTATTAACCTCAACGGTCTGACTGAAGCCGAACTCCACGGCCTGACCCGGGAGCTGCTCGAGAACCGAATCCACGGCGTCTGTTTCAGCGCCTACACTGAGGGCCAGGGTCCGGGATCAGAGCTGGCTCGGGAGCAGATTGCCGCGCGCCTCGAGGTCGTTGCGCCGCACACGCGCTGGATCAGGTCATTTTCCTGCACCGAGGGCAACGAGCTGATTCCAGAGGTTGCGAAGGCACTCGGTCTTAAGACTATGGTAGGCGTCTGGCTGGAATACGATGAAGAATTGAATGAACGAGAGCTGGCCAAAGCGATTGAACTCGCCGCGCAGGGTCAGGTTGATATTCTTGCGGTCGGCAACGAGGTACTACTGCGTGATGACTTGTCCGAAACGACGCTGATCGACTACATCAGGCGTGCCAAGGCAGCTGTACCCAATGTGCCGGTCGGTTACGTTGATGCCTACTTCAAGTTTGTTGATCACCCGGCAGTGACCGAAGCCTGTGAAGTGATCCTGGCGAACTGCTATCCCTTCTGGGAGGGTTGCCCCGCAGAACATGCCCTGCCCTACATGAAGGATATGTATCGACGTGCCCAGCGCGTGGCGGGGAACAAACCCGTTATCGTCAGCGAGACGGGCTGGCCCAGCATCGGGACACCTTATGGCGGTGGCGTGCCTTCCGCCGCAAACGCGCTTAAGTACTTCATCGACACCTTCCAGTGGGCCGAGGAGGAAAATATCGAAGTCTTCTATTTCTCGGCGTTCGACGAAGCCTGGAAAGTTGATAAGGAGGGTGACGTTGGTGCCTTCTGGGGCATCTGGGATAAAGACGGCCAACCCAAACTGGGTGTATAGAAACAGGCTCATCGCCAGAGAAAAGTCCAACAACAAGGGTTCCTATGAACGCGAAGGCCAGTCAGGAGACGAAGCCGGAAGACCGGATTCCATTTACCGCTAAAGTCATCTATGGCATCGGCGGCTTCGTCAACAACCTGCTCGCCGCGGCGATTGGCGGTATGACCATCGTCCTCAACCTGGGCCTCGGTATGAACCCCGCACTGGTCGGCCTGCTCGGCGCCCTGCCCCGTCTCGTGGACGCCATCACTGACCCCCTGATGGGATTTATTTCCGATCGCACACGATCGCGCTGGGGTCGACGACGACCCTATATCTTTATCGGCGCCATTGCGGCAGGTATTGTGTTTGCGTTGCTCTGGCAGTTCCCACGCGGCGAGAGTGAAGCCTATTATTTCTGGTTCTTCCTCGGCGGATCCATGGTGCTCTACCTCGCCTATACCGTGTTCGCGACTCCCTGGGTAGCGCTTGGCTATGAGCTGACGCCGGATTACCACGAACGCACCCGTTTGATGGGTGTCCAGAACTTCGTCAGCCAGTTAGCCTATGCGGTGGCGCCCTGGTTTCTCCTGATTATGCAGCTGGACTATTTCGACGACATGGTCGAAGGAGCGGCTAATCTGGCTATTCTGATCGGTCTGGTGGTGATCGTTCTGGGCGTGATGCCTGCGATATTCTTGCGGGAGCGCTACCAATTGTTGTCAGCCTCTGAACTGACCACCAACACGACAACAACACCCAGGGCCAGCAGTGACGCGATCCGGGAAAGCATCGTTGCATTCTTCAAGGGCTTCATCACCACACTCAAAGTCAGCCCTTTTCTTAAACTCTGCGCTGCCACGTTCCTCGTCTTCAATGGCTTCATGCTGATCGCTGCCTTCCAGTCCTACGTGATTATCTATTACGTCTTTGGCGGCGACACGGTCACCGGCGCCGAGTATGCCGGCTGGTCAGGCACAGTCTCGGCTATCGCCACTTTCTGCGTCATTGTCATCGTAACCTGGCTCGCAACCCGTATCGGCAAACGCAGGGCATTTTTTGTTGCTACTGGTATCTCTGTCTTCGGCTACGGTTTGAAATGGTTTTGTTATAACCCGGACTATCCGCTGCTGCTGTTGCTGCCGGCGCCGTTCATCGCTTTTGGCCTTGGTGGCCTTTTCACACTGATGGGTTCGATGATTGCCGACGTTTGCGACCTTGATGAGCTGGAGACCTACGAACGCCGAGAAGGCATGTTCGGCTCGATCTTCTGGTGGGTGGTCAAGCTCGGCATGGCCCTGGCCCTGGCTGCGGGCGGGTTCCTGCTGAATGCGACCGGCTTTGATGTTGCCCTCGAGGGCATGCAGACCGAGCGCACGCTGTTCCTGATGCGACTCATGGACGTCCTGGTGCCCATGGTGACTTCGCTGTTGGCGATTGCCGTGATCGCAACCTTCCCGCTGACCGAAGAAAAAGCACATCAGGTTCGACTTGAACTCGAGACCAGAAGAGGCAAAATTGCACCGTCCTGAGTGAGACAACCAGAGGGCGTGGTGACAATGAATAAAAACAAAAATGGTCGTGGCGCGACCATCACCGATGTCGCCAGACGAGCCGGCGTCTCTATCAAGACAGTTTCCCGGGTCATGAACAATGAACCTAACGTCAAGGATGCCACCAAAGAGAAAGTGCAGAAGGCCGCACTTGCCCTGAATTACGAGCCCAATATGTCAGCGCGAATGCTGGCCGGGTCAAAGTCCTTCTCGATTGCCCTGATCTACGAGAACCCCCATGAATTCAGTTACCTGAAACGAGTGCTTGACGGTGTATTCGATGCCTGCGGGCGCGCAGGCTATTCCCTGCTGCTGAAACCCTGTCTTTACCCCCACGAGAATTTCCTGAACGAGGTGCAAGCGTTTCTAAAACAGACTCGCATCGACGGCCTGATACTGACAGCACCCCTGGGTGACGACGAGGAGCTGACAGCCTTGCTTGAGGACCAGGGTATCCCTTTCGCGCTCATTGCCCCCAAGCAGCACAAGGCGGAGGCGATCGTTGTTAAATGCGATGATGAACTGGCGACACGAACCATGACTGAACACATCATTTCGCTGGGTCACAGACGAATCGGCTTTATCAAAGGGCACCCGGACCACGCCGCGACAGACCTGCGTTTGAGCGGTTACAAAGTTGCGCTGAAGCAGCATGGACTCAAGTACGATGCGAAACTGGTGCGCCAGGGTTACTTTGACTTCGAATCGGGTCAGAGCACCTGCAAGAGGATGCTGAATCTTAAAAACCCTCCAACCGCGATTATTGCCAGCAATGATGACATGGCTGCGGGTGCGAACTACGCCGCCCGTGAGCTCGGCTTTGAAGTCCCGGCGGATGTTTCCATTACCGGGTTTGACGACACCCCAACCGCTTCTCAACTGTGGCCGCCGCTGACAACAGTAAAGCAGCCCATCACGCAGATGGCAGAGTTCATTACCCACCAGCTGATCGCTGCCATACGTAACGAAGAGCCTGCTGCTGACACCGGCACGTTTCAGTGCGACCTGGTGCTGCGCAGCTCAACCGCGCCACCCAGAGACTGACCCAAACACCAAGCGACGGGCGCTTCCGCGTTTAACTAACCACTAGGCGATCGTCATCGGGCCAAATTGACAGCGCTGTCATTTCTGGCTATAAATTCCGCCGGATATCAAAACCCATCCACGCCGCACACGCCTGAAAATAATAACCGCGACTCGAGGACTGCCGACATGCCCGCTAACTGGCCCCATTGCTTTAATCAGCAATTGACAGACCCCTGCCTTGAAACCAAGCTCAGCGAGTTGCTGGCAGACATGTCACTGGCCCAGAAAGTCGGCCAGATGATTCAACCCGACATTCGCTACATCACCCCCGCCGAAGTTGGTGAGTACCAGATCGGATCGGTTCTGAGTGGTGGAGGTGCACCACCGAACAATGACCACCGCTCCAGTGCAGCCGATTGGCTCGCACTGGCTGATGAATTCTACGATGCTGCGCTGCAGAGCGGCTGCGTCGTGCCGCCCGCCTGGGGCATCGACGCCGTCCATGGCAATAACAACCTGTTCGGCGCAACCCTGTATCCCCATAACATTGGCCTGGGCGCAAGCCGCAGCCCGGAACTGGTGAGGCAGATCGCCTCGGCGACGGCGGTCGAAGTTCAGGCCACTGGACTCGACTGGACCTTTGCACCGACATTGGCGGTTGTCCAGGATGATCGCTGGGGCAGATCCTATGAAGGATTTTCAGAGTGCAGCGATCTTGTGACCCACCTGACTGCACCCGCCGTGGAAGGCTACCAGGGCGAAATCGGCTGCAATGACTTTCTGCGTGGTCGCTATGTGATTGCCACCGCCAAGCATTTTCTTGCAGACGGCGGCACCGATGAAGGCATAGACCAGGGCAACACTACCTGCAGCGAAGAAGACCTGCTACAGATTCATGGTCGACCCTACGCCGCCGCTGTGGCGGCCGGCGTTCAGGTGGTGATGGCTTCTTTCAGCAGTTGGCAGGGCGAGAAAATGCACGGACACCATTACCTGCTGCAGAAGGTCTTGAAAGACACCATGGGCTTTGACGGCTTTATCATTAGCGACTGGAACGGTCACGGGCAACTGACCCGCCTGTCTAACGTCGCGGGCGACGAGGCAGTCAACGCCGGCATTGATATGTTGATGGCACCTGAAGACTGGCGTGAACTCTGGCACAACACGATTAAGGATGTGGAAGACGGGCTCATCTCTGAAGCCAGGATCAACGATGCTGTCACCCGTATCCTGCGGGTGAAGCTGCGCGCCGGCCTCGTTTTTCCTAACCGGCCTTCAACCCGATCCATGGCCGGCAAAGTCGAGCTGGTCGGCTGCGAACATCACCGCGAACTGGGCCGGCGCGCCGTTAGAGAAAGCGCCGTGCTACTGAAGAACAAGAACAACATCCTCCCACTTGCCAGGAACCAGCGAATCCTGGTGACCGGTCGAGCCGCCGATAATGTCGCTATCCAGGCCGGCGGCTGGTCTCTGACATGGCAAAGTGATGACGTCAGCAATGGCGACTTTGTCGGCGCCACCAGCATCTACGAAGCCATTCGTCAGGCGACAGGCGCTGCCAACGGTCAGGCCGAGTTGATTGCCGAACCAACCCCCGAGGATCTGAAGCGTTTCGACGCCGCTATCGTCGTCTACGGCGAAAAGCCCTACGCAGAAGGCTATGGTGACATCAGTCACCTCAGCTATTCATCTCTGTATCCAGAAGACGCCGGTCACTTGAGGAGGATCAGCGAGGCAGGTATCCCGCTCGTCTCTGTCTTTCTGAGTGGGCGACCACTCTGGGTAAACCCACAGCTGAATGACTCCGATGCGTTTGTCGCGGCCTGGCTGCCAGGATCAGAGGCAACGGGGCTCGCTGACCTGTTGTTCTCTGACGGTTCCTGTGACTTCACCGGCAAACTGTCATTCAGCTGGCCAGTGGACCCATACCAGGCCTCTTTCAACCGAACGGACAAAAACCCGCTGTTTCCGTTCGGATATGGGCTATCACTGCAGGACAAAGATTTACTGCCCGATGACCTGAACGAACAGGACCCAACAAACTACAGCCCGGACGCAGAGGCGCTACTGATCTTCAGACGCCATGCCCTGTCGCCCTTTACAATGTTTGTCGGCGATGATCTTAACTGGAACCTGCCAGTCTTTGGGCGCTCCTTCCAGTCTCACAATCGCACGGTCAGCGTGCAGTCAGCGGACTGGCAACGGCAGGAAGATGTGCGCCGTGTCACCTGGTCAGGTGGATCCGGCCAGGTTTATTTCCGTTCCAGCCATCCGCTGGATATCTCTCACCTTATCGAGGCCGGCGCTCTTATAGAACTGACGCTGTGTGTTCACAAGCCCGCAACAAAACCGGTGATCCTGCGCCTCGACAGCGAGCATCCCGAAAGCGCCTCAATTGACATCACAGATCGACTGAAGGAACTCGGCGTTGAGGACTGGCAGACAATCAGAATCAACATCGAGAGCATGCACCGCACCGGTCTTGACGAGTCGGGCATCTCAACGCCGTTCCTGCTGTATACCACTGGCGAGCTGGAACTCTCGTTTGCGGATATCGCGATCAGGAAACCGCAGCAATAATTGGGACGAAGGGTTGGCGACAGCGCCAGGAATCTAAATATCGTAGCGACCGTGCGCGCGCAGAGTCAGCTGTTTCTCTCCGAGTTCAGGCGAATCTGGAGGGACCGATACCTGGCGCTGACTGCAAAGGGCAGTGATCTCCTGCCGCTGTCGCGATGTCAGTGCTGACGCAGTGTCTGCCTCATCATAGGCAAGCATACCCGCGGTCTTATCCGCCATCGGTCTGACCCAGGCCGGCGCAACGGCATTGAGCAAAGCCATCCGGCTCTTGCCACTGTGATTCAATTCAGGACAGGCCCGATGCCACGTGCGTGAATCATAAATCAGTGCGGCACCCGCCGGCGCTCGCAACTGCTTAACCTCATCGTGTGGCGGCACGCCCATCCGGGTGCCTCCCTCGTTAAACTCCACTGGGGGAAACTGGTTGCGCTGGTGGGAGCCCGGCACATACTGCGTGCCGCCGTTATCATCGCGAAACTCATCAACACAGATATTGAATTGAACGCCGTAGACCGAATCGTCGTCCCAGCGGTCCTCTGGAAATACATCCCGGTGGTAAGGGTAATCACTGTGCCAGCCCATCTCTGGAAACTGGCCGATAAGCTCCAGCGCTGGCCGTAGCACGGTTACTGAGGGCTGGTGACAGAAGTGGATGTCATCTGTGCCAAGATAGGAGCGGATCACCCAGAGCGCATCCGCGTCCGTAACTGCCCGACAGACATCCGGACTCCAGGCGACAGCATTCGGCAACCCGAAACGGTCATCGAAGGCCGGCGGCGGCGGATCCAGCTTGTCGATCTGCCCTTCTGCAGCAGTACGCAACCGCTTGAGCGCTGCCGCGTCCAGCAGTCCAGGCATCAGTGTGAGCCCGGTTTCACGGAGCTCATCGAGGCAGGCGAGTGCGGTCTGTGAAGGCTGGTGCATGCAGACTTATCCGATAGCTGGCTGGTTACTTTAACACCCCGGCCTGAGGCTGTGTCTTCAATCCATAGCCAAACTCAAACCGGGGTTCATAGATCACATCGCCAATATTGATGGGCACCTGATCGGCAGAAGCAGGCCACGAGAAACCCAGCCGGCCGCTGAATCCATAGTGACCGAACAGCACATCGGCGATGCCGCCACCTTCCGATCCCGGCAGCCATGCGGCGACAACGGCATCCGACAACGCCAGTTCCTCTTCGATCAGAAGCGGTCTGCCGCTGATTAGCACTGTTACCACCTTCTTGCCACGCTGATGCAGGGTACGGATCAGCGACTTCTGTTCGGCCGTCAATACCAATTCCTCGGCTGCACGATCACCGAACATCTCGGCGTAAGGTTCTTCACCGACTACCACAATAGCCACTTCAGCGTCAGTGTCGAGGGCAGGATTCGTGACAACACGGTCGGCGCCAATCAGTTCACGGATGCCTTCAAGAATACTGGTCGCACCAGCGACCGGCCGTGCTGCATGACCGAATCGGTCAAGGTGGGCGCCCTGCCACTTTTTGGTCCAGCCACCGCACTGAAAGGCCACGTTGTCGGCATGGGTACCGGCAACAATCACCCGACTCGACTTATCCAGCGGCAACAGACCTGACGCATTCTTCAATAACACCAGCGACTCCCGCACCGCCTGCCGCGCGACCTCGCGGTGCTCTTCACTGCCAAGTTGCGCATCCCAGGCAGCGCTGGTGAACGGCGATGCAAACAGGCCAAGCCTGACTTTCATACGGAGTATCCGAGTGACCGCATCATCGATTCGAGCCATGGAGAGCTCACCTGCTTCTGCTGCCTGCAGAAGCTCAGGCAAACTCTGCTTCCAAGACTCTGCAAACATGAACATATCGATGCCAGCATCCAGCCCCTGTTTCAGGCTGAGACCGCTCAGCGTCACGCCTTCCCAATCAGTTACCACGACACCGTCAAATCCCAGCTCTCGTTTCAGCAGATCGGTGAGCAACATCCGCGAACCGTGAACTTTCTCCCCATTGACGGCGCTGAAAGAGGCCATAACCGAGACAGCACCCGCTTCGATAGCATCAACAAATCCCGGTAAATGCAGGCGACGCAGCTCCTCGTCACTGATGGTCGCATTGCCGCGATCCACCCCGCCATCGGTTGCGCCATCGGCAATGAAGTGTTTGATCGTCGCCCCCACTCTAAAAGGTGCTGACTCAGCGCCCTGATAACCTTTAACCAGCGGCGCCGCAAACATCCGCTGCAGCACCACGTCCTCGCCAAAAGATTCGAACACACGCCCCCAGCGAATATCACGGGCCACAGCAATTGAGGGCGAAAAGGTCCACCTGACGCCCGTTGCCAGCAGCTCGGTGGCAGTGATCGCTGCGAGCTGCTGCGCCAGTGCCGGGTTCCGCGTCGCACCTATCCCTATGTTGTGCGGCAGGATGACAGATGCCCCGTCAAAGTAACTGTGGCCGTGCACAGCATCAATACCGAACACAACGGGGATACTGAGACGCGTGTCCAGTGCCGCCTGCTGGTAGGCATCGGCGCGCCGACGCCAGCGCGAAGGTTTACCCAGGCGGCCATCGGGGATCAGACTGATGACCGAGCCGAGGTGATAATCACGAACATCGTCTGGTGTCACCACAGCGATGTCGGTCTGCACCAGCTGTCCGACTTTCTCCGCCAGCGTCATCGTTGTTACCAGCTGTGGGATTTCCGCCTCTTTCAGGTCAGTCCGGTTCGACGGGGCCAGCTCGGCGGCAAGCCCTGACCTTGGCTGCAGCAGGCCTCCGAGAACCAGCAGGCATGTCAGGCCAAGACCTGAGAGCCTAATGCCGCAGCGTCGCAGAGTATCGATCCTGGAAGGGCCTGGCATACATATTCACTGAATGACAACGTTGTCATCATGATAAGCGAATCATCACCAGACTTCACTTACAGGCACAGCGGTGCCGAGATCCGAGACATGCCCGAAAAGACAGCCCGCGGCCTCCCCTGCCTCATTGCTGAACGGGACCCGTTAGAGCTGTTTGGCCAGCGACCTGCAAATCGCCGCGGGCGATAGGGCTTCAGCATCGACACGCAGCGCCTCCATTTCTGCCGGAGGCTCAAGCGTTTCAAACTGGCTGGCGACCAGACTTTCCGGAAAGAAGTGATCCCGCTGGCGGACCCTTTCGAGCACAGTCCTGGCTGATACATCAAGAAACACGAAGCGGGTCTCAAGCTGCCGCAGAACATCCCGGTAACTACGTTTCAAAGCCGAACAACTGACAACGCAGCCGGCTTCCTGCGCGGCCATCGCTTTGACCAGCGCTTCGAGCCACGGCCACCTGTCAGCATCGGTGAGCGCTTCCCCAGCGGCCATTTTTGTCCGGTTCGCGGCCGGGTGATAATCGTCACCCTCGATATATACCAGACCTAACTGTTCAGCCAGCATCGCACCAACGGTGGACTTACCACAGCCGGCGACACCCATGATGACGACTCGAAGTGCCAACTTAACCCGGCAGGCTCAGCGCCAGCGCGGCCGCACCCAACAGCCCCGGGTGGGGATGGCGAATCAGGGCCACCGGAATCTTTTCCATGATGTGTCGGTGTCTACCTTTGTTTTCAAAACTGGCGCGGAAACCACTTTCCATCAGCAGCGTCACATAGCGCTGGACGATACCGCCACCGATATAGATTCCATCAAAAGCCCCCATGGAGAGCGCAAAGTTGCCGGCAACCTGCCCCAGGGTTTCAAAGAAGAGATTCACTGTTTCTGCCGCCAGGTGATTGTCATGCACCTGGGCAAAAATCTCCGCCGCGGTCAGGGGCTGGACCGGGTTGTGGTGTATCTCAGACAGCGCCGTGTAGATGTTTTCTATACCGCTGCCTGATAACAGGCGCTCATCAGACACCCGACCGAAACGATGGCGCAGCACTTCCCAGATCGCTTTCTGCAGCGCTGTTTCGGGCGCAAAACCGACATGGCCGACTTCCGTAGCCAGCGCAACCGTGCTGTTACCCCGACGCAGCAGGGCTGCCGCTCCGAGCCCGGTGCCCGGGCCGATCACGCCCAGGGTAAACTCGCCCTCATCAAGTCGGGGCAACGGCTCCAGACCGACCACCGCAAGATCACCGTCGGTCAGTCGCAGCAGACTGTGGGCTGTCGCTTCAAAGTCGTTGATCACGCGGACACCGATACCGCCAAAGGCCTGGCTCAGCGACATCTCACACAGACGCCAGTTGCTGTTGGTAAAGTCAACGCAACCGTCAACAACAGGCCCCGCTGCAGCAATGCAGATCGCAGCTGGATCCTGCCCGGGGTGGGCGTCCAGATAGTGCCGCATCGCCAGTGCCGGCGAATCAAAGTCAGCACACTTCAACGCGAGCTCATTGCTCAACCGCGCGGTACCCGGGTCGACCAGGGCAAACCGAGCGTTGGTGCCGCCGATGTCACCGACCAGCAGTCTCGACTCAGTCATGCCTTCCGCCCGGTGTGCCACAGAGAATCAATCTGATGGGACTCATCATAGGCCAATGATACTCGCACCGGCCTCTGCGCTGGCGGCCTGTCCACGCATCGCGCTGAACAGTTCCCTGCCCATACCCAGCACATCACCGTGAGTCGCCTCATCTGGCTGCCGCTGGACAAGATCTGCGTCGGCTTCAAGTACCCCTGCGACTGCGTCAATAGTAATCATATCGCCATCCTGAATCCGGTTGATCATTCCGCCGGCTGCCGCCTCCGGTGTCACCTGAATCGCTGCCAGCACCTTGCCGGACGCGCCCGACATTCGGCCATCAGTCAGCAGTGCCACCTTCAAGCCTTTGTTCTGCATGACGCCGAGAAAAGGCGAGAGTTTGTGAAGCTCCGGCATGCCGTTAGCCCTCGGCCCCTGACCCGTCACCACGACGACCATATCCTGGTTCAACTCGCCGGCTTCGAATGCTTCTGCGCAGGCAGCCTGGCTGTTAAACACCCGCGCCTTTGCTCGAATATAACGATGTTCCGGCGCGACTGCAGATGTCTTCACCACGGCGCGGCCAATATTGCCCTCGACTAGCCTGATGCCCCCCTCTGCCGCGAAAGGCTGGCTGACCGGACGCAATACCGTGTGATCACCGGAAACCGGAGCCGATTCTGCCCAGGCAAGCCCTTCAGCTCCCACGGTCAGCGGTTTGGCGTAAGCATCGAGGCCGGCACCGACGATGGTCTGAACGTCTTCGTTAAGCAGACCTGCGCTCCGCAGTTCGCTGATGACCACCGCGAGACCACCGGCCTGCTGGAAGTGATTCACATCACCCTGGCCGTTCGGGTAAACGCTGACCAGCAGCGGGATCACTTTCGACAAATCCGCAAAATCGGTCCAGTCGATACTGATACCAGCGGCCGCCGCGATCGCGACAAGATGGATCGTATGGTTAGTAGAGCCGCCGGTCGAGAGCAAACCAATAATGCCATTGACAATGGCAGCTTCATTAACAACGCGTCCCACCGGCCGAAAGTCATTGCCATCACAGGTTATTGCCAACACCTGTTTCACCGCCTCCCGAGTGAAGAGTGTCCGAGCCGGGTCATCCGGATTCACGAAGGAGCTGCCGGGCAACTGCAACCCCATGAACTCCATCAGCATCTGATTGCTGTTTGCTGTGCCGTAGAAAGTGCAGGTACCGGCACTGTGGTAAGACGCAGACTCCGCCGCAATCAGCTCGGCTTTGTTGGCATCGCCCGTCGCGAAGGCTTCTCGCACCCGGGCCTTTTCCTTGTTCGGCAGACCTGAACGCATGGGCCCAGCTGGCACGAACACTGTTGGCAGATGTCCGAAAGACAGAGCTCCCATCAGCAGCCCAGGGACAATTTTGTCGCAGATACCGAGGAACAGACCCGCATCAAACAGGTTGTGCGATAACGCAATTGCCGTCGACATCGCAATCACATCACGGCTGAAGAGTGACAGCTCCATGCCATCCTGGCCCTGGGTCACGCCATCACACATAGCCGGCACACCACCGGCAACCTGAGCCACAGCACCCATCTCATCCGCTATCGCCCTGATCTGTGCCGGATAGGTTTCGTAGGGTTGGTGCGCACTCAGCACATCATTGTAAGCAGAAACGATCGCTACATTCGGCACCAGGTCGTCGGTCAGCCTGTCCTTGCTGCCCTGCGGGCAGGCCGCCATGCCGTGAGCAAGATTGCCACAGGAGAGGCTGCCGCGGGCCGGACCTGCCTGGGCACTTCGATCCAGCTGGGCCAGATACTGCTGGCGCCGTTCCCGGCTGCGCCGCCTGATTCGCTCCGTGACTTCAAGCACTGTGCTGTTCATTGTCTATTCCTTATCTTCATGTTTCAGGGTGCCCAGTAGACGTCTACTGCCACCCGGCCCTGTTGCAGCAGGGCGGCAATCGGTAAGCCACCCGGCTCTGCCAGTATCTTTTTCTTATCTGCGCCAAAGATGAGCAGCAGAACAGCTTGCCCCTGCAGCAGGTACGCCAGGTTGATGGTCTTGCGAGGGTTGGGGCTGGCGGCCGTTGTCACTTCCAAGACTGCCGGCGCGGCATCCTCATCCAGCAATGCCGCCAGCGCAGGGTTGTCTGGAAAAATAGAAGCAAAATGGCCATCGATACCCATACCGACCAGGCTGCAGACGACAGTCGCAGCCGGCAGCTCTCCTACTTGCCTGAAGGGGGCTGTGGCCGCATCACCTTGCAGCAAACATTCACGCACCATGCGTTCATTGCTCGCGTCATTATCCGCAGGCACCAGACGCTCGTCTGTCAGGGAAACCTCGACCTGCTGCCAGTTGAGATCAGCCTTTGACAGTATCTCAAGACAGGGCCCCGGCGTGGAACCACCGCTGACGATAAGCCCTGCTGGCAAGGCTTGTTCCAGACCACGCCTTAACCGTGATTCAATCCAGGCAGCCGCCGCCCGGGATGCCCTCTCCCTGCTCTCGAACTCGTGTAAGTTCACGCGGGGACCCAGGCACGACCAAGCCGGTCGAGCATCAGGGATGCTGAGGTTGGCCCCCAGGTCCCCGCCGCATAATTCTCCAGATTCTGCTTCTCTGAGGCCCAACTGGTGAGGATCGTATCGATCCAGCGCCAGGCCGCCTCGATCTCATCCCGTCGCATGAACAAAGCAGGGTTACCGCGTAGCACCTCGATCACGAGCCGCTGGTAAGCATCTGGATAGCTGATGCCAAAGGTTTCTTCGAAACTGAGATCAAGCGCTACCGGCTTCAGCGTGAAATCTCCAGGCCCCGGTTCTTTCGCATTCATCTGCAGCTTAACGCCCTCGTTGGGTTGAAGCATGATTGACAGACTATTGGGCATAGCTTCTTCCACACCGAAGATTGAGTGCGGCACCGGCTTAAACTGAATGACGATTTCCGAGTGCTTCATCGGCATGCGCTTACCGGTGCGAAGGAAAAAAGGCACACCAGACCAGCGCCAGTTATCGATTTCCAGCTTGAGCGCAACGAAACTCTCGGTTTCACTGGCGTGGCCCAGTTCCTTTTCATAGCCTTCAACCACCTCATCGCCGACGGCACCGCGGGTGTACTGTGCCCTCACTGTATTGGCTTTGACCTGGTCAGCACCAATTGGGCGTAAAGCCCGCAACACTTTTATCTTCTCGTCACGCACCGCATCGTCTTCGTAGCTCGCCGGGGGTTCCATGGCAACGAGACAAAGCAGCTGCATCAGGTGATTCTGTACCATGTCGCGCAGCGCACCGACCTCATCATAAAACTCCACCCGATTGCCGACACCGAGTTCCTCTGCCACGGTGATCTGCACATGGTCGATCACCTCACGACGCCACAATGGTTCAAAGATGGCGTTGCCAAATCGCAGCGCCAGCAGGTTCTGCACGGTTTCTTTGCCAAGGTAGTGGTCGATGCGGAAGATCTGGTTTTCCTCAAAACAGGCGCCGACTTCATCGTTGATCTTACGCGCGGAGGCGTAGTCATGCCCGACAGGCTTCTCCAGCACGATACGCATATCGGACGTCTTCAGGTCTGTCTCAACAAACCCGCGCGCGATCGCACCGAAAAGGGTGGGCGGCGTCGCAAGATAGATCGCACGAATCACTGCTTCCCGGCCAGCCAGGACCTGCTTCAAGGGTTCCCACGAACCGTAATCAGTCGCATCCAGGTCGACGTAGCTGAGCCGGTTGATGAAATCCGACCAGCGCGAATCAGCCTTAAGCCCTTCGAGCGAACCGGAGAACCCGGCGATGTAATCATCAATATTCATGGCACTGCGGCCAACAGCGATGATGCGACTGTCCGCAGGAAACTGGCCGTCGCAGTGCCGGTACCAGAGTGCCGGCAACAGCTTGCGCATGGCAAGGTCGCCGGTGCCACCAAAGATAATCAGGTCAAACGAATCGACCGGGTTCATCTGCGCCATGTATCGCTCCGAGTCATCAGTGCAGTCTTGGCTGATCTCAGGTTATCTTCTGCCACTGCACCCATCTTTAAAGCCACGCTCACCTGCAGCGCGTCCAGCACAGTCAACTGCGCCAGCCGCGAACTCATCGGCGTATAAACATTGGTATCTTCATCAGCGTGACACGGAAATATCAGGCTGGCGGTCTCAGCCAGAGGCGCCGCTGGGTCAGTCAGCGCAATAATCTCACCACCCCGTTGCCCCGCGATCTTCATACTCTCGATCAGTGCCGGCCAGGCCCCTGAGTGTGAAATCGCAATAAACACATCCCCGGGCCTGGACACCGCTGCCTGCTGCAACATTGTCGGCGAGTC
>Ga0181575_10001176_pt1 | contig 18900 bp, 18 predicted proteins | sample 101ome_23_FD_145599 | JGI IMG/M metagenome (GOLD analysis project Ga0181575, IMG submission 145599) | Coastal salt marsh microbial communities from the Groves Creek Marsh, Skidaway Island, Georgia - 101411CT metaG (spades assembly) | ecosystem: Environmental > Aquatic > Marine > Intertidal zone... | reverse complement strand
CCCTGTCCCATCATTGCGTCATTTGTGATCTTATTTACCACGGCAATGCCGATGCATGATCACACCCGAAGATCATACAAAGCGCGCAGCCAAACGTCACCCGCTTATTGATCTGTTTTTGTGTTGGAGGTGTTATATCGCGGTGCAGTTGCATTGATTTCTATCAATAAAACCGGCATTCTCGGCGGGCGTTTCTGAGGAGCTGGTTATGTTGCGTTTTTCTGCCAATCTTGGGTTTTTATGGACTGAATTGCCGTTGCCAGCCGCGATTGAGGCTGCCGCCAAGGCTGGGTTTGACGCGGTCGAGTGCCATTGGCCCTTTGATGTGCCGCCAGCCGAGATAACAGCCGCGCTGGCCGCCACCAAATTGCCAATGCTGGGGCTAAACACTCGGCGCGGTGATGTCGATGCGGGTGATTTTGGTCTTGCTGCATGTCCCGGACGCACCGCCGAGGCGCGCCGCTACATTGACGAGGCGATTCATTATGCCGCCAAGACTGGTACCGGTGCGGTTCATGTAATGGCCGGCCGTACCGACGCTGGTGCAACAGCTGAAACCACTTATTGCGAACAGCTTTACTATGCTGGCAAGATGGCGGCGCGCCATGGCATAACCATTTTGATCGAGCCGATTAACCATCGTGATGTTGCAGGGTATCATCTATCCACCATCGAGGCCGGTATTGCGACCATTAAGCGGGTTGGACTTGGCAATATAAAATTGATGTTTGACTGTTACCATACCCAGGTTATGCAGGGCGATGTGATCAGGCGCATTGAAACCAACCTCGATTTTATTGGCCACGTGCAAATCGCCGCGGTGCCAGATCGGGGCGAGCCTGATCATGGTGAGCTATGCTATCAAGATATTCTGCTGGCATTGGATGCGGCTGGATATGAAGGATATATCGGCGCTGAATATCGCCCTGCGGCATCGACCGAGGCTGGGCTTGGCTGGCTTGCTAATGCCAGAGGCTGGCAGTGATGCCCCGGCTTGTTGTTGATATTGGCGGCACGTCGGTCCGTATTGCGCATCAGCGTGTTGATGCGGCGCAAACTTGTGATCCGGCAGCGCTACAAGACCCTGAAGTGCTGGCCTGCGCCGACTTTGCGACAGCTGGTGATGCGCTGCTGCATTATTGCAATCAATACAAGGTGGATATCGAGTTGCTCGGGCTTGCCGTGGCAGGTCCTGTTACGGGTGCTGCTGTCGATATTACCAATAATCACTGGCAGTTTGATGCTGCTGCGCTAACCGCCGCTATTGGTGCGCGCCGTTATTTGCTGGTGAATGATTTTACCGCACAGGCTTTGGCGCAGCGCGACCTGCTGCAAGGCGGCCCGTTGCCACAAAAACACCGGCAGATTTTACGCGGCGGCGATGGTGATCCCTTAACACCATTGCTGGTTATCGGGCCGGGAACGGGTCTTGGTGTTGCGGCATTGGTGCCAGCTGGTGAACAGGTTCAGATAATCGAGGGTGAGGGCGGTCACGTCAGTTATGCCCCGCGCAACGCGGCCGAACAGGCAGTGCTGGCCGATCTGGCCGCAGAGTTTGGGCATGTTTCGGCGGAACGTATTATCAGCGGGCCGGGGCTTGAGGCGGTCTATTACAGCCAGACTGGCGAAAAGCGGCCAGCCCCAGACATTGGTGGCTTGGCTCTTGCCGGTGACGCGGCTGCAGTGGCGGCGGTTTCTTTGATGCTGCAAAGCCTTGCAACGGTTGCGGCGAATGCGGTGCTAAGCCTAGGGGCGCGGGCCGGTGTGGTGATTGCCGGCGGGATTGTGCCAAAACTGGCTGGTCTGCTTGGCGATAGTGGTTTTTTTGATCGGTTTGATGATCATGGGCGGCGGCGTTCCTATCTTGAAACCGTGCCGATCTATCTCTCAAGCGATCCGCTTGGCGGATTGCGCGGCATGGCGGCCGGGTTTGATAACCCCTATCTGGCGCAGCGCATCATCCATGTCTAAGCTGGTCGCGCTGGCAATCTGATTTGCCAACCTGATTTGGCAATCTGATAAAAAACGCCGGTTTTGAAAGCCTTGTGCAAGCCGACAATCGCACCTAGTTTAGACATAAGGTTCTTGTAAAAGGAAGGTTTTGCCAAAGGGGTGAGGCTGGCCCGTTAAAAATGCGCAAAATACAGGATGGAAGGCAGATATGTATAAGATTAGTGATGCGGCAAAGCGTGCTGACCTGACGGTGAAAACGGTTCGCTATTATGCCGATATCGGGCTTGTGGAACCGGCGGGGCGGTCTGGATCTGGCTACCGGCTTTATGCCGAGCCTGATATCGCCAAGCTGGGCTTTGTTGGTCGGGCGCGGCGCTATAGTTTTTCCATCGACCAATGCCGCGATCTCCTCAGTCTTTATGAGGATGACCAGCGGCCCAGCGCTGAGGTAAAGCGAATTACCCTTGAAAAAATTGCCGAGATTGACTGGAAACTTGCTGAATTACAGGCCTTGCGCGATGAATTGCAGCATCTTGCCGGCAGTTGTCAGGGGGATTCGCGCCCCGACTGCCCGATTATTGGCAAGCTGGCCTTTGGCGCGGATGCCGAACCTTAAGAAAATATAGCCGGATAATCTTTGTGCTTTGGGTTTTGTAATATTTCTATAACAATCCAACAGCATAATATGAATGAATGTGAATTTATCGTGATGGCGTGTGTGCGCGCCAGAACTGGCATGAGATGAAACGCAAAATAACCGATCCAATTCTGGATGAGCTTCAGGATGACGCCCACTTTTTTAATCGTGAGATGAGCTGGCTTGCGTTTAATGAGCGCGTCCTGTCATTGGCTGAGGACGAGGAAAAGCCGCTTGGTGAGCGTATCCGGTTTTTGGCGATTTCAGCGGATAATCTGAACGAGTTTTTCATGGTGCGGGTTGCCGGTATCCGCCAGCTTGTCGATCGCGGGTTCAAACGCCTGCCCAAAGACGATGTTGATATCGAAAAATTCCTTGCGCAGATCATGGATCGCAGCACAAAATTGATGATGCGGCAAAATCAGGTGCTGCCGCAATTGCTTGGCTGTTTGCGCGATGAGAATATTCATGTGTTGCCGGAAATCCCCGATGATGACGGCGACCGGCACTGGCTTGAGAGATGGTTCATTGATAATGTCTTGCCATTGATCACCCCGACAACGCTTGACCCATCGCATCCCTTTCCGTTCTTCCATAATGATGGCAAAGGCATGATGCTTGAGCTGATCAGCCCCAGTGACAAGCCGATGCAAAGCGTAATCTTGCTGCCGGCAAATTTGCCGCGTTTCGTCAAACTGCCCGGTGATGGTCTGCGGCTGGTTCTGGTCGAGGCGGTAATCCGTGCCAGCATTGTTAAAATCTATCCGCGTCACCGGCTGGTGTCGGCTGCGATGTTCAACATCTTGCGGGACTCTGAAATCGAGATTGACGATGAAGCGAATGATCTGATTCATGAATTTGAGAATGCCTTGCGCGCGCGCCAGCGCGGCAATGTTGTGCTGTTGACCCTGTCAAAGGATGCGCCAGCGCCAATCCGGCGTTTGCTGAAAACCGCAATGGGGATTGATGAGAGTAATTTCTTTGACACTGATGGGCCGGTAGCGCTGAATAATTTTTCTGAATTGCTGGATTACGTGCCAAAGCATTTGCTGTTCCCGGCTTTCGTTCCGCGCTTTCCCCAGCGCATCAGGGATTTTAATGGCGATTGTTTTGCCGCAATTCGGAATAAGGATATTATTGTCCACCATCCTTATGAGAGTTTTGAAGTTGTGGTGCGCTATCTACAGCAGGCCGCGACCGACCCGGATGTCTTGGCTATTCGCCAGACCCTCTACCGGACGACATCAAATTCACCGATCGTACAGGCGCTTATTCAGGCAGCGGAAAACGGCAAGTCCGTGACGGCGGTGATTGAACTGAAAGCGCGTTTTGACGAGCGCAATAATATCCAGTTGGCGCGCGCGCTTGGCCGCGCTGGTGTGCAGGTGGCCTATGGGCTGGCAGATCTCAAAATCCACTTGAAAATGTCGCTTGTGGTGCGGCGTGAACACGGCAATCTGGTGTCCTATACCCATGTCGGAACAGGTAATTATCATCCAATTACCGCCGGCATCTATACCGACCTGTCCTATTTTACCTGTGATCGGGATGTTGGCCGCGACGCCTATGAAATTTTCAAATATCTGACCAGCCATGTTAAGCCGGAAAAGCTGAAACGCTGTTTCGTGTCGCCGCACCAGTCATCGCCGCAATTAGAGGACATGATTCGCACCGAAATTGAAAATTGCACTAATGGCGTGCCATCGGGCATCTGGTTGAAATGCAATGCGCTTGTTGATCACCGGCTGATCACGCTTTTATATGAGGCTTCCAAGGCCGGTGTGCCGATCGAAATTCTGGCGCGTGGAATTTGCTGTTTGCGCCCGGGCGTCGCCGGGCTGTCGGAAACGATTACCGTGCGGTCGGTTATTGGGCGGTTCCTCGAACATGGCCGCATATATGTATTTGCGAATGGCGGCGAATTTCTGTCAGAAAAAAATACCGTGATCATTTCATCGGCGGACCTTATGCCGCGTAATCTGCGCCGGCGTGTCGAATGTTTTATGCGGCTGGAAAATCCAACGGTTCGCAAACAGGTATTGCATCAGATTATGGTGGCCATGCTGCGCGATGAAAAAAATTCTTGGTACTTGCAGCCCGATGGCAGTTATGTGCATCCTGCAACCGATGAGGCAAGTTTTTCATGCCATGATTATTTTATGTCAAACCCCAGCCTTTCGGGTCTTGGCAGTTTGGCAAATGCACAAGAGCAATAGCTAGGGCTTTGAGATCAAGACAATGAGTTCGTCACCGAAACAACGATCCATGACTGTGGCTGAACGGCTGTCGCATATTGCTGATCAGGATGCAGTGCCGCCAACCGCCCGTATTGCCGTGATTGATATCGGTTCAAACTCGGTGCGGCTTGTTGTTTACGGCAAGAACGGTGCCTATCCGGCGCCGCTGTTTGATGAGCGCTCGAACTGTCAGCTTGGCGCGGGCCTTGATGATACTGGCTTGCTTGCCAGCGACCGGATTGCGGTTGCGCTGGAAACCCTGACCCGCTTTGCCACGATTATCCGCGCGATGCAGGTCGATAGCTGTTATCCGGTGGCAACTGCGGCGGTTAGGCGGGCGAAAAATGGTGATGAATTTTGCCGTCCTGCCGAGGCGATTCTTGGCCAGCCAATCCATATCCTGTCCCAGCAGGAAGAAGCCGCCCATGTTGCGCGCGGCCTGATCTTGAATGTGCCTGAGGCGAATGGTCTTGTTGCCGATCTTGGCGGCGGCAGTATCGAGATTGTGGCGCTAAAAGACGGTGAGATTATGCATTCGATTAGCCTGAATTATGGCCATTTATCGACTGCGGGCGAGGCTGAAATCATTGCTGCGATGCGTGAGGTTGGCTGGATTGAAACTTTTGGTGCAAAACAATTATTTGGCGTTGGTGGTAGTTTTCGGGCGTTAGGGTCGGCCTTTATCGAGCGCGAAGATTACCCGTTGCCGGTCTTGCATGGCCTGAAAATCAGCCGTGATAACGCGGTGATGCTGTGTGATGATTTCGTCCGGCCGTCATCGCCGCTTGCCGGTGTGCCGGTGGCGCGCCGTGCAACCATGCCAATGGCGGCAAAAATTATTCGGGCGTTGATCAATATTTCAGCGGTGCGCCGAATCATTGTCAGCGGCACCAGTATCCGTGATGGGGTGGTGGCAATCAATGAGTTGAGCGAGAGCCAGCGCGCCGATTTTCTGGTCGCAATCAGTCAGGAAATTGCGGGTGCCAGCGGCCGGTTCGCCGGTGTCTCGGATGCGCTGAAGGAATTTTTAAAACCGCTGAAACACGGCCAGAAACCGGGCTTTGCGCGGCTATTGGATGTGGCCTGTAACCTGGCTGATATGTGCTGGCATGAGCATAGCGATATGCGCGGCGACCTGGCGGCACGCCGTGTTCTGGGTTTGCCGGTTAATTGCATGACGCATAAGGAACGCACCTGGCTGGCGATGGCGCTGTATCATCGCTATGTCGGATTAAAGCAAAATAAGCCACATCCCGAAGAGATGAAAAGCCTGCTGCGGCCCAAACGGCAGGCCGAGGCGATCACCGTCGGGCTGGCGCTTCGTTTTGCGCTGATCTTTAGCGCCGGCACCTGTGATTATCTGAAAAATATCCGGCTTGAGTGTCAGCCGGGCGTGATGCGCCTGCATATTGACCCATCGGCACGGGCCCTGTTTGATGCTCATTGCCAGCGACGCTTTGCCGATTTTGCGGCAAATGCAAAATGTAGCCCCGAGATCATCTTTGGATAATCTGCCAGCTTGGCGCATTGTGCGGCAAGTCGAAATCAGGTGAGACATCATCATGCCACAAGATCATCATGCGCAAACGGAAATCGGCCAGATTGGCAGGATGCTTGATGACGGGTTGATTCTGGTCGATCTTGACGGGGTCATTCTATCAGCCAATTCGCCAGCGGTGCGGTGGTTCGGTGAAAACCTGATGGGCCGTCTGATCGCTGATGTAATCACGCACCCCGACATTCATGTCTTGTTCGACAAGGCTGCTGGCGGCGACAAAGGCGGTGAATTGCGCTTTGAGCCAACTCATATCGTGCAGCGTGAATTTCGTGTCCGTCTTCAGCGGATCGGCGATGATAAGGTTGCGTTCCTGCTGCTGGATATGACCTTGCAAAGAAATCTGGAAAAGGTGCGGCGTGATTTTGTGGCGAATGTCAGCCATGAATTGCGCTCGCCGCTCACCAGCCTTGCGGGCTTTGTCGAGACGATGCTGTCCGGCGATGTGCCCGATCCTGAAATGCAGAAAAGATTTCTCGGCATTATGGATGAAGAGGCCAAACGGATGTCGCGATTGATTGATGATTTGCTGTCATTGTCGCGGGTTGAGGTTGACGAACATATTGTTCCTGATAAGCGGGTAAATCTGGGCGAATTGCTGCATTCTGTTCGCGATAGTCTGGCCGGGCGCGCCCTTAAAAAGAAGATGCAGATCAAAATCCAGTCAGCAAAAGCCGAAGCGCCATCAGCGTCACCCCCGCCAAAGCCGGTGATCTTGGGCAATCATGACGAAATAACCGAGGTTTTTATCAACCTTTTGGAAAACGCGATCAAATATGGCTTTGATGGCAGCGATATTACCCTCACCATTGAAATGCTGTCGGCGCACCTTGTCCGCGTTGACGTGGTTAATTTTGGCGAGGGAATCGAGGAGCGCCACCTGCCGCGTCTAACCGAACGATTCTACCGTGTGGATAAGGCACGATCACGCCAGATCGGTGGCACTGGTCTTGGGCTTGCGATTGTAAAACATATCATCAATCGGCATCGTGGTAGCCTTTCAATCGCCAGCACGCTCGGTGAAACTACCAGATTTACCGTAGATTTCCCGCTGGCAAATGATGCTGGCGAATGATGTTGGCGGCCAGCGACATCAGCAAAAATCTCCTTTGTCATAAAACTGTAATGTTTATGTAATTTAACTGTAACGGTCAGGCTCTAAACCCACAAAGTGCCAGACGGAATGTGCCGTCGGGTTGAGTGTTAATTTAGGAGATAAAAATGCGCGTCTTTCCCCTTGCTTTGGGTATTATGACCGGCCTCGCACTGTCTAGCGCGGCGCATGCTCGCGACCAGATTTCGATTGTCGGTTCATCAACTGTTTATCCGTTTGCTACAATTGCTGCGGAAAAATTTGGTCAATCTAGCGGGTTTAAAACGCCAGTGATCGAATCAACCGGTACCGGTGGCGGCATGAAACTATTTTGCAAAGGCATTGGCGTTGAATATCCGGACGTCACCAACGCATCACGCGCAATCAAAGGCACCGAGGCAAAATTATGCGCCGATGCCGGTGTTGAATTTCAGGAGTTTATTGTTGGCAATGACGGCATTGCCTTCTCCAACAGCCTAAAGGGCAAACATTTCAAAATTTCGATTGCGCATGTTGCAGCAGCGTTGGCGGCCGAGCTGCCCGATCAGGATGGCAACGGGGCCGGCGCATCGGCAAACAAGCTTATGAACTGGGCCGATGTTGACGCCTATACAGCCAAGCGCACAGGCAGTGCACTTGCTGGTTTGCCGAATATTCCAGTCTCAATCATGGTGCCGCCACCAACCTCTGGCACACGTGATGCGATGGGCGAATTGTTTATGAAGAACGGCTGGAAAAAGCTTGGTCTTGATGGCAGTGGCTACAAAAAGCTTCGCGAAGACGGCGTTGCGATTGAAGTGGGTGAGAATGACTCACTGATCATCGAAAAGCTGGTTGCTGATGACGGCTTGTTCGGGGTTTTTGGATATTCGTTCTTTGACCAGAATCGGGACAAGGTTCAGGCATCAATTCTTGATGGTGTCGAGCTGAATTTCGAAAATATCGCATCCTATAAATATCCAGCGGCGCGGCCTTTGTACTTTTACGTGAAAAAAGCCCATGTCGGCGTGATCCCCGGATTGAAAGAATTTATCAATGAATTCGTCTCGGAAAAGGCGATGGGTCTTGATGGGTATCTGTTCCCGGCCGGTCTGGTGCCGCTGTCTGACGATGATTTTGCCAAGCAGGAAGCTGCACGCGACCAGCTCTAGGCACTGCGATCATAATCTGCAAGCCACAATCTGCCAATGGCGGGTTGTGGCTTGGCGTTGTTTGCGGGCATCGGCATAATGGGCGGCCCATACAGTGATTTTAGAACAGCAGTTTTAAGCCCATAAGTATATAAGCCAGTGATAAATGCTGTAATGAGTAGAGTTTTAGATGTTTGATGAGCGCGAGACAGAATGACCGACATTTTTGCAAGTGATTTTCTGGTGTTTGCCGCGACCATCATGGCCGCTATTTTATCGTTCTATCTGGCAATTGGGCGCGTTCAAAAACAGGCAGTTGCGGCTGATACAAAGGCGCATTCGCTAAAGCAATATTACGGATTTTATGTGTCATTATGGGTGCTGGTGCCGGCCATTTTGTTGGCGCTGATCTGGATGTTTGCGGCTGATCCAATGCTAATGAGCGCGGCGAAGGTGCGGCTTGTGGCCGCCTATCCGAAATTACCTGAATCATTTTTGAATTTGAAAATGGCCCAGCTTGGCAATATCGCGGCTGGTTATATCACCGCGCCAGATGCGGTTATGGCGGCACAGGCAGACCTGTTGCGCGCTGCCCAAGATACGGCCGACCGTGCAAGGGGCCTGACCTTGGCGGCCGTGATGTGTGTCGGGTTTTTCTATGCGTTCCGGCGGGTCTCGCCCGAATTGCGCGCGCGGGTATTATGCGAATCTTTTTTGCGGCGGCTGTTCTTTTTGTCCGCAGTGGTCGCGATCCTGACCACGGTCGGGATTGTCGCATCACTATTGTTTGAGGCGGTTCGCTTTTTTAGGGAAATCTCGCTTGTCGATTTTTTCTTTGGCACCCACTGGTCGCCGATGACCGCGCTTCGTGGTGGTGAGGCCGCCGCCAGTGACGAGTTTGTGGCCGGATCAACCGGATCTTTTGGCATGGTGCCGGTGATGGCTGGCACGTTGCTGGTTGCGTTGATTGCGATGATTGTGGCGGTGCCAATCGGGTTGTTCTCGGCTATCTATACAGCTGAATTTGCGTCGCGCCGGGTTCGCAATATTGTCAAGCCGACGCTTGAGGTTCTGGCCGGTGTGCCAACAGTGGTTTACGGGTTTTTTGCCGCGCTGACCGCTGCGCCTTTTTTCCGCGACCTTGGGCTGTTTGTCGGGCTGGATGTATCATCACAAAGCGCCTTGGCAGCAGGCGGTGTGATGGGCATTATGATCATCCCGTTTATTTCCTCGCTGTCGGATGATGTGATTACCGCCGTGCCGCAATCATTGCGCGATGGTGCTTATGGGCTTGGCAGCACGCGGGGAGAAACTATTATCAGGGTCGTTCTGCCAGCTGCCTTTCCCGGCCTTGTTGGCGCGTTCTTGCTGGCGATTAGCCGGGCCATTGGCGAGACCATGATTGTGGTGATGGCGGCGGGAGTGGCGGCAAATATGACCATCAATCCGCTGGAGTCAGTAACAACAGTGACTGTGCAGATCGTTATGTTGCTAACCGGTGATAATGAATTTGACTCGGTAAAGACGTTATCGGCCTTTGCCCTTGGCATCACGTTGTTCGTGATTACCCTGCTGCTGAATATTGCAGCCCTTACCGCGTCTCGCAGACTAGGACAGCGCTATGACTGACCAGGCCGAAATGATCAAGCAGCAGGCGATGACCGAAGACCGCTTTGCCAAAATTGCGCAGGGGCTGAAAAAGCGTCATGCCAAATCGCGCCGGCTAAAGGCCTATGGCATTATGGCGATTGTTACGGCGATTGGCTTTCTGGCAATTTTGCTGACGACGATTATAGGCAATGGCTATACCGCGATCCAGCAAGCCGAATTGCAGATTGCGCTGACGATCCCTGCCGATAAGCTGCAAAATGACAATGGCGGGATTGATCCCGATAAAGCGCGTAAATTCAACTGGAACGGCCTCATTAAAAAGGCGTTTCGCGCCGAATTTCCTGAGGTCACGGCAATGCTGGATCAGCGTGCCCTTGGTGATCTTTTGTCAAAAAATGCAGGCTATGATTTGCGGCGGCAAATTGAGGCGCAGGGGGTGATACCGGCCGCAGGTACAAAGCTATGGATTAAAACATCTGACGATGTCGATATGTTGATGAAGGGGCGGCTTGACCGTAATATTGACCAGTCGCAGCGGCGCCTATCCGATCAACAGATCGGCTGGGTTGATCACTTGGTGGCAGATGACCGTATTCGGCTGGTCTTTAACAAAACCTTCTTTACCGCAGCTGATTCGCGCGAACCTGAAAGCGCCGGTATTCTTGGCGCCACGGTTGGGTCGGCAATGGCATTGTTTGTGACGGTTTTACTGGCTTTACCGCTGGCGGTCATGGCGGCGGTCTATCTTGAATATTTTGCCCCGCCCGGACGGATGACCGATTTCATCGAGGTCAATATCAACAATCTGGCAGCGGTGCCGTCGATCGTGTTTGGTCTTTTGGGGCTGGCGGTGTTTCTGGGCTTTTTCGGGATGCCACGATCGGCGCCGCTGGTTGGCGGGATGGTGCTGGCATTGATGACATTGCCGACCATTATCATTGCAACCCGCGCGTCAATTCGGGCGGTGCCAACGTCAATTCGTGATGCCGCGCTGGGGCTTGGGGCGTCGCGCATGCAGGCGGCGATTGATCATGTTCTGCCCCTTGCAGCGCCGGGTATTTTAACCGGAACAATTATTGGTATTGCGCAGGCGCTTGGCGAGACCGCGCCGCTGATCATGATCGGCATGGTGGCCTTTATCGTCGATGTGCCGGCCAGCCTCACCGATCCTGCAACCGCACTGCCAGTGCAGATTTATATCTGGTCGGACAGCGCCGAGCGCGCCTTTTACGAACGATCATCCTTGGCGATCATGGTGCTTTTGGCCTTTTTGATTACAATGAACATCTCGGCTGTTTTATTGCGCCGGAAATTTGAGAAGAAGTGGTAGTAAATTCGATGGATACGAATACCGATAGCGCAAATCTGGTCAAGATTCAGGGGGAAAATGTCAATGTCTTCTATGGCGCGAAACAGGCCCTAAACAACGTGTCTATTGCTATTCAGGATCGATCAGTTACCGCATTTATTGGCCCGTCAGGCTGTGGTAAATCGACCTTTCTGCGCTGTTTTAACCGGATGAATGATGTGATCCCAAATTGCCGTGTCGAGGGGTCGATTATTATGGGTGATGTTGATGTAAACAGCCCGCAGATTGATCCGGTTTTACTGCGCGCGCGTATTGGTATGGTGTTTCAAAAACCGAACCCTTTCCCCAAAACAATTTTTGAAAATGTCGCCTATGGCCCGCGCATCCACGGGCTTGCCCAGAACAAGACCGAATTGCAGGACATGGTTGAGGATAGTTTGAAAAAGGCGGGTCTGTGGGGCGAGGTTGCCGACCGGTTGAATGATCAGGCAACCGGACTTTCTGGCGGCCAGCAGCAACGTCTTTGCATTGCGCGCGCGATTGCTGTCGGGCCGGATGTGCTGTTGATGGATGAGCCATGTTCGGCACTTGATCCGATTGCGACCTCAGTGATCGAAGAGCTGATCAGCGAGTTGCAACAGCGTTTCACCATTCTGATTGTCACCCATTCGATGCAGCAGGCGGCGCGTGTGTCGCAAAAAACTGCTTATTTCCACCTTGGAACATTGGTCGAATATGGTGATACGAAAGACGTGTTTACACGTCCGCAAAATGAACAGACCGAAGCTTACATCTCTGGCAAAATTGGTTAGGAAAAAAGATGGATACGCAAAAACATATCAGCTCGGCCTTTGATCAGGATCTGACGATTTTGAATGACTCCCTACAACAGCTCGGCCAGCTTGCCTGTCAGCAGCTTGAGGGGGCGATTGATGGGCTGGCAACACAGAACGAGGCCGCGCTGGATAAGGTCATTAAGGGCGATGCCGCATTGGATCAGCTTGAGGCTGATATTCACGAAAAGGCGATTGAGGTGATTGCCATCCGTTCGCCGCGGGCAAAAGATCTGCGTCATGTTCTGGTGGCGCTGAAGGTGGCTAGTATTCTAGAGCGGATGGGCGATTACTCACGCAATATCGCAAACCGAACCAAAGTCATCATGACCGTTGGCAATGAAAATATTCCGGGGGTGAATATTGGTCGGATGGGTCAGGTCACCGAACAAATGGTGCGCGATGTCATGCTATCCTACAAGAACCGCGACGCCGAATTGGCGCTTGCTGTTTGGCGCCGTGATATTGAGGTCGATCACATGCATACGGCATTTTACAAAGAGGTTCTGGCCTCGATGTCGCGTAACCCAAACATGGTTGCGACCGGTGCGCATCTTTTGTTCATCGCCAAGAATATTGAACGGATTGGTGATTATGCCACCGGCATTGCCGAGCAGGTGTATTTTCTGGTCGAAGGGACGATGCCTGAAGAATCCCGTCCCAAGGCTGATAAAACCAGCAAGGTTGTTGGTGCCTAATTTGGGATTCCAGAATCATGCCAGTTAAAATTTTGATTGCCGATGATGAGCCTAACCAGCTTGAACTGCTGTCATATAATCTGACACAAGCCGGTTTTGAGGTCGCGCAGGCACATGATGGCCAGCAGGCAATGACGATGATCGAGGATTGGCAGCCAGATTTGGTGGTGCTTGACTGGATGATGCCGTATCTGTCGGGCATTGAATTATGCCGGATGCTGCGTTCACGGGCAGATACAAAACTATTGCCGGTCATTATTTTAAGTGCACGCGGGGAAGATGGCGATCGCACGCTTGGGCTGGATACTGGTGCGGATGATTATGTCTCAAAGCCGTTTTCGCCGCGCGAATTGGTGTCGCGGGTAAAGGCATTGTTGCGGCGCTCGCGGCCAGCCTTGATGAGCGATGTTCTGGAATTTGGGGATTTGCAGCTGTTCCCAAGCCGGGTTGAGGTGTTTCGGGGCGGTGTTCCCGTTGCTTTGGGGCCCAAAGAATTTCACCTGCTAATGATCCTGATCGAGCGACCCGGACAGGTATTTAGCCGCGCCCAGCTGCTTGATCTTGTTTGGGGGCATGGTGTCTATGTTGAAGAACGCACGGTTGATGTGCATCTAAGCCGCCTTCGCAAGGCGCTTGATCAGGCGGGTGAGGGCGCATTACCAAATTTAATCCGCACGGTTCGCGGCAGCGGCTATGCGCTGCAAACCAGCAACCGCTCGGCGCGATGAATGCAAAATAACGCAAGATACTCGCGCCAAAGCGGGGTATATCACCATTACAGGCCCGATCATGGGCTGTTTGCTATAGAATAGGGTAGGTTTAAGAGACAATCATGGCAAAGACATCCAAACGTCGCAGCGCGCCACCCATCAGTAACAATCCTGCTCACTTTGTGCCGCTTGGCGTGATCATGAGCGATTATGATGGCGTGCTGGCAAAATATATGAGCGATAATAATGCTGGTGATGTGGTGATCACAATGCCAGTGACGGTTGATGTGGCTGGTGAGGGCAAACAGAAATTCTTTGTTGCCGTCGCTGTTACGACCAGTTTTGACGAACCTGAGGCGCTGTCAGATGAAATTGAGCGAAGCGCCCCCAAAGGCCACCGTCCGTTATTTGCGTGGGTTCCTGCAAATCTTTATGGCACCGATGAGTTTGGCATTTTCATTGATGAAATGCCAATTGGTGAAACGCTGAAAAACGGTTTGGTGAACGAGGTTCTGGAACAGGCGGCGGTTGAGGCAACGGTTGTTGCGTTGGATCAATAGTCGCGGTCTGATTTACGCGGGTTTGGGCAGCAACCATTAAAGGCTGATAAAATGTCGATAATCTATATTGATGCCGATGCTTGTCCGGTCAAAACTGAAGCTGAAGAGATCGCGACCCGCCATCAGATCCGTCTTGTGCTGGTCTCGAACGGCGGTATCCGCCCGTCGCCAAATCCGCTGGTGACACTGGTGATTGTTCCTGACGGCCCTGACATGGCCGATAAACATATCGCTGATCAGGCGGTGCCGGGCGATATTGTGATCACCGGCGATATTCCGCTGGCGGCGAAGGTGATCGCAAATGGGGCAGCGGCGATGCGGCATAATGGCGATGTTTTTACCGCAGCAAATATTGGCGGCCAATTGGCAACCCGCGATTTAATGGCTGATATCCGCGCCGCTGATCCGTTTCTGGTGCAATCGGGCCGGAAAGGCGCAAATGCCGCATTTTCGGCAAAGGATCGTTCACGGTTCCGCAATGCGCTTGAGGCGGAAATACGCAAAGGTCAATTGCTAGCTGGGCGGCTGGGGTGATGCCGATGCCCCGACGCCCTGACAACGTTTTGAGCAATAGCGAACCTGTTCCCAGTCACGCGCCCATTTTTTCCGCCATTGAAAGGGCCGTCCACAACTGGCACAAATCTTTTCCGGCAAATTGGCTTTTCGAACCATTTTTGGCATATTTAAACCCTATCAATCGACCGTCGGCGCAACGCCTATCATATAATTTTGGCGCAACGCCTTTCATGGTAATAAAGTCCTAGCTAAAAAGGAAAAAGAATGTCAGCAACGCCTCTAAATATTCTGTTCCTTTGTACTGGAAATTCGGCGCGATCATTGATTGCCGAGGGTGTGCTGCGTCATTTGGGCGATGGTCTTTTTAAGGCATTTTCGGCCGGATCCCAGCCGACCGGTGCGCCAAATCCGTTCGCGCTGCGGGTGCTTGCCGCACATGATATCGAGACCGGCTTTGCCGCATCGAAAGCTTGGGATATTTTTGCCGGTGATGATGCGCCGGTCATGGATTTGATTGTAACGGTTTGCGATAATGCAGCTGGTGAGACCTGCCCGATCTGGCTGGGTCATCCACAGGTGGCGCATTGGGGCGTTGTCGATCCGGCTGCTGCAAATGGCAGTGACGACGAAATTCTAGCGGCCTTTCAAACAACCTATGACGAGATGAGTTCGCGAATTAGCGCGTTAATCGCGGCGCATCCCGATACAGAAACCATTGGCGATATTGCGCGGGCCATCGGCGCGCAAGCGGCAGGCCGGTCATGACGCGGGATCATCTTTTCCGCCGCCTTTTTGCCGAGTGGTTTGGCACGTTGGCACTGGTCGCAACGGTGGTTGGCTCGGGCATCATGGCCGAAACATTGGCGAATAATAATCTGGCGCTGGCGTTGCTTGGCAATACCATTGCAACGGGTGCCATTCTTGTTGTTTTAATCACCATGCTTGGGCCGGTGTCTGGTGCACATTTCAACCCTGCGGTCAGCGCGGCCTTTCTGCTGCGCGGCGATTTATCGGCCAGACTGGCGGCATTTTATATCATTTGTCAGATTGCTGGCGGTATCTGCGGAACGTTATTGGCGCATTGGATGTTTGCGGCGCCATTACTGCAAGACGCAACGCATCTGCGATCTGGCCTAACCCAATACGGATCTGAATGGGTGGCGACCTTTGGCTTGCTAATGGTGATTTTTGGCGGTGTCAGATATCGCGCCGACGCAGTGGCATGGATGGTCGGGCTTTATATAACCGCGGCCTATTGGTTTACCGCATCAACCAGCTTTGCCAATCCGGCGGTTACGATTGCGCGATCATTGACCGACAGTTTCTCCGGCATCCATATGGGTGATATGCCGTTTTTTATCCTCGCACAGATGCTTGCTGTCTGGCCAGCGTGCGGGCTTGCGGGGTGGTTGTTTGCGGCTGATAACCGGATTGGCGGTGCTGACGACACTGACAAGGCAGGCGGTTCTGAAACATAATCCTTTCCATTGAGGGGAAAATAATGCTTTCCATTCTGGCTTATTGGCTATAGGAATGCGGCGCGGATAGAAATCGCCAACCCAAGAGACATTTATATGACCCAAGAGCTACGCAATATAGCCATCATTGCCCATGTTGATCATGGCAAAACCACGCTAATTGACTCGATCATGAAACAAAGCGGTATGTTCCGCGAAAACCAGCAGGTCGATGAGCGGCTGATGGATTCCGGTGATCTTGAAAAAGAACGCGGCATTACCATCCTCGCCAAGCCAACATCGGTGATATGGAAAAATGTCCGTATCAATATCATTGATACCCCGGGTCACGCCGATTTCGGCGGTGAGGTCGAGCGCGTTCTTGGTATGGCCGATGGGGTGATCTTGTTGACCGATGCTGCCGAAGGTCCAATGCCGCAGACAAAATTTGTGCTTGGTAAGGCGTTGGCACAAGGGCTGCGGCCGATTGTGATCATCAATAAGATTGACCGTAGTGATGGCCGTCCAGAAGAAGTGGTGGACGAAGTGTTCGATCTGTTTGTCGCGCTTGATGCGAATGAAGAACAGCTTGATTTCCCCATTCTCTACGCATCTGGCCGCAGTGGCTGGTGTGTTCGCGATCTGGATGATCCGCGCGATAATCTACACCCGCTTTTGGATGTTATTCTCGATCATGTTAAGCCGCCGCAGGTTGACCATGAGGCGCCGTTTGCGATGTTGGCAACTCTGCTCGACAGCGACCCCTATCTTGGTCGTTGTCTTGTTGGCCGTGTTGTTCAGGGCAGCGCATCGGTCAATGCCAGTGTTCGCGGGCTTAATCTTGACGGCAAAATTGTCGAGACAGGCCGTTTGACCAAATTGATGAAATTCGAAGGCACGTCGCGCATTCCGGTTGATCATGTTCAGGCTGGCGACATTATCTGTATCGCTGGATTGGCCAAAACATCGGTTTCCGACACGATTTGCTCGCCCGAAGTCACCGTGCCATTGCAGTCAACCCCGATTGACCCGCCAACAATGTCGGTCACAATCACGGTAAATGACTCGCCTCTGGCTGGACGTGAGGGCAAAAAGGTCACCTCGACAGCGATCCGTGAGCGGTTATTGGCCGAGGCTGAAACCAATGTTGCGATCACCTTTAACGAAAGTGGCACCAAGGATTCGTTCGAGATTGGTGGCCGCGGCGAATTGCAGCTGGGCGTGCTGATCGAAACCATGCGCCGTGAAGGGTTTGAAATGACCGTGTCGCGGCCACGGGTTCTCTACCAGAAAGACGAAGCCGGCCAGCGGCTAGAGCCAATGGAAGAGGTGACAATCGATGTTGATGAGGAATTTTCTAGCACCGTTGTGGATAGTCTGAACCGCCGCAAGGGTGAGATGCTGGATATGCGCGCCGCCGGTGCGGGCAAAACCCGTCTTGTGTTCCGCGCCCCATCACGCGGCCTGATCGGTTATCAAAGCCGCTTTTTGACCCAGACCCGTGGGACAGGTGTACTGAACCGTATCTTTGATTCATACGCCCCGCATAAAGGCCCGATCGAAGGCCGCCGTAATGGCGCGCTGATCTCGACTGATTCAGGTGTTGCGGTTGCCTATGCGCTGTTCAACCTGCAAGATCGCGGGCAGATGTTTGTGGCCCCGCAAACGCCGGTTTATCAGGGCATGATCGTTGGCGAACATAGCCGTGATAATGACCTTGAGATCAACGTTCTAAAGGGCAAGCAGCTGACCAACGTTCGCGCGTCAGGTTCGGATGAAGCGGTCAAGCTGGTGCCGCCGCGCCGTATGTCACTTGAAGAGATGATGGCCTATATCAATGAAGATGAATTGCTAGAGGTCACGCCGCAAAGCCTGCGTTTGAGAAAGATGTATCTGTGCCCGCATGAACGCAAAAAAGCCGCCCGCGCCTAGGGTCGCGTAAGGTTATGATCCGGTGATGTTGGTAATCGTGGCGGCCATATAGCCATCGATTGGCATGATGCAACTGGCATAATGACAAGCCGCGCATTAGCCGATATGATCGCCCTTACGGACGTTTTATAGACATTTTATTGATGATTCTTATAACGATTCTTATGACGCGTCTAACCGGGTAAACCAATCGGCCGAATTTTTTGAGTAAAGATAGATAGAGGGTATTTTGATGGCGGGTGATAATTTCAAGCATGTTTATGATAAGGCTGCGATGGCCCGGTCGGTTGCGCGGATGCTTCTTGAAATTGATGCGGTTCTGTTTCGTGCTGACGAGCCGTTTAAACTGACCTCGGGCATGATGAGCCCTGTTTATATCGACTGCCGCAAGATTATTTCATTTCCACGGATGCGTGCCGCCATGATGGATTACGGCGCATCGGTGATTTTAAACGATATTGGCCATGAGTCGCTTGATGCGCTGGCTGGCGGCGAGACCGCAGGGATACCGTTTGCCGCATGGCTTGCCGAGCGCACCCATCTGCCAATGCAATATGTCCGCAAAAAACCCAAAGGCTTTGGTCGCGATGCCCGCATTGAGGGCGATATCAGCGAAGGCCAGCGTATTCTGCTGGTTGAAGATCTGACCACCGATGGGGGCAGCAAGTT